>Ga0099822_1000264_pt1 | contig 43107 bp, 30 predicted proteins | sample CowpeawhiteBW_FD_76839 | JGI IMG/M metagenome (GOLD analysis project Ga0099822, IMG submission 76839) | Root nodule microbial communities of legume samples collected from California USA - Cow pea white BW | ecosystem: Host-associated > Plants > Roots > Nodule | place: USA: California | collected... | reverse complement strand
TTTTTTTTATAAATTAATAAATAAAAAAATATAATAAATTAAAAATATATATATATATATATATATATATATATATATATATATATATATGCATATTTAAAATTAATTATAACAAAGGAATATTTTGATATATCGTAAACATATTGTTGAATTAATTAAATTGATAATATATATTATCACAATACGTTTATAATATTAGTTATAAATATAAGTAAAATATAACGACCAGATGAACCAAATATTAAAGTAGAGGACCTTTTCAATAACTTAACCTTCTTTTTTCTTAATTTCATTCATAATTATTAAAAACAAACAGCAATTCAAGCAATTTTGTGAGAAGAATTGTACAGGCACTATTAGAATTCAGTAACTTTTTATAAAAATCATTTTGATGGTAAAATTTAAGTTAATTTTGAATATTCCAAAGTTTAACGTAATTCTTTCTGAATTTTATCTCAACTCATGTTCCATGTTTCTTGTGTGAAGAATTTCACACATCTCATTTTCTAAATCACTTGAAAATTCTAAATTTTAATATTGAATTATTTAAATATTTGAGCTCACTCAGGTATGACAAATAAATATATTCTTTTCGGTATTTTTCGAATCGGTTTCTAATTTGATAGACGATTCCTACATTAATTGAGTATAATATCCAATATTTTTAATTGGGTATGGAGAGGTGAATGAGTATGTACATAATCATGATATTTTGTCTCTATAGTCGTCATAATACTCATCGAGTACTCATTCTCATCTTCGTTTAAATTATTAAAGTGCTAACAATTTGTTAAGTAACATTTTATATATATATATATATATATATATATATATATATATATATATATATATATATATATATATATATATATACACACACTACAAGTTTGGATTTTTATTTCTTCAATTGTTTGTCTTGTTAAAAATATTCATTTACATTTTTGTTTTGTTATGTCTCACACTTGAATATTTCTATTCTTTTTCTAAAATTTCTAAAAAATTTATTTATTGTGTATTTTTATTTTCACACGAGAATGCTTAACTCCCATTTTAAGTTTTAAATAACATAAATCTATCATTTACCAAGTAATATAAAAACTTATCTTGTTTATTCTCTTATTATTAATCTTTATTTCATTGAATATTTTTTTTGTTAAAATAATTTCCATTATCTTTTAACGGTTTGACGGAGGTGATAATATTTTTAGTTGTTATTTATTTTTATCATGTATAATACTTTTTTTATATTTTTATATAACTGATTTTATTTTCTAACTCAATATCATTTATTATTATAATTTTATAAATAATTTTTGTTACTACAATATAATAATTTAATGTAATTGACATGAATATTTTTTATCATTATCCAACATATATTGAAATTTCAATGATGAAATATCTATATTAAATTTTAATTATTATTAATTTAATCTTTGTTCTTTGTGTGATTTTGATTAAGTGGTGTATTATAATTTTTAGTAGTGTATAAAAAAGAGATTTCATTAGTTTAAAAATTTGAAATAAAAGAGATATTTAAAATATTTTTTTAATTTGATTATTTGTTTTTCTTTTATATTTTTAAAAAAATATTTTTAAATTTTATCAATTAGGTTTCATTGACGTTTTCAAATTTAATAAATATTTTGATTCTCATAAAATATTATTTGAAACTCTAATTTGAAATGTATATAATTATCATTTATTTTTAAATATTTGATAGTAAATAAATGAGAGTATTCTCCTTTTGATATTGAATATTTGATAATATCATGTTTCATTTGTCATAATATTTTTTGTAAAAGTAATTAATTGATATTAAAATAGTAAAAAACGGGTATGAGTATATATCATTACTCGATGAGAGCGAGCATGAGATAAAAATTTAATATCCTTTGAGTTTTTGTATGAAAATGAGGATGAAACTCCTATACACAAAAAAAAGAAGAAAAGTTTTTCAACATTCTTAACCGCTTCTCTCAACACTCAAGATGTTTATATTTGTGCAAAATGAAGAATACTGTGATTTTGGTTGAAATAACTAATTTCACATAATTTCACACATTTTAAGAGTTGAAAAACTATATTAAATTAAAGTTTTTAAAATTGACTAATTATAATTTTCACTTAAAGTTAAGAAACTAAACATATTTAACTAAAAAATAAAAAAATAAAAAAACCAAATTAAATAATTAACATAAAAATTAAATTCAAATAAAATTTTTAACCATATATATATATATATATATATATATATTAAATATCTATTTAATATTTATCACAAATTTTATATTTTATGACATTCCTTAACAAATGACAATCCGCCACAACTTTTATGATATACCCTCCTATTATACCATCTATTACAATTTGTAGAAAATTTTTAATTTTTAAACTCTTTCAAATCTCATGCCATATTAACAAATTATTTTGATCCACTTTAAAAAATTTAAAAAATAATTATATATAATAACATCTTTTTATAAAATCAATTAGAAGTCATTTAAATAATGAATTAAAGTAGAAGTAAGGCAGTTAAATTTATTTGATGTTTACCCTTGTACAAGTTTTTTGTGTCCTTGGTAGCAAACACATTTTGTGAGGTCTAGTTGTAGAGTTGTTGAATTTGGAAAATTGAGAGAAGACGTTACCAAAAAAGTAGCCTCGGGAATTCCACATTTTCTATCTCTAATTAATTGGTTGGATAAGCGGTGAAGATTACTATGACGTCTTTTGACTTTTCTCTTTTTTTTTTTCTCTCTATTCCTCATTTTCCTCTTTTAATTTTAAAATTATATATTTTTTTATTTTATTTCTTACTTTTTAAATTCAATGTAAATATGACGTATTTATTTAAGACCCATTAACATAATTTCAATTGATTGAAATATAAATAAAATTAACATTTGAATAAAAAATTACACATTGTAAAACATAAACCGTCAAACTTACACAGTGAGTAAATTTGGGAGATTAAATTATACTTGTTTTAAATTTAAGAAAAATGTTTATTTGAGTCATATTCGAATTTATGGTAGATATATAGAAATAAATAAAATTATGCATAATAGACAAAAGATGAATAAAACTAAAAAAATGTGATAAATATATGGGAAATGAAGATTACAAATTCAATAAAATAGAGACGCTCAAATTATATATTTTTTTGTTCTTTAAAATTGATTAAAAATGATTAGATAAAAATAAAAAGATATAAAATGTGATAAATGTCTAGTGTAATTTATACGGCACTGTTTTTATTTCTTCACTATTTTGATATGTAATAAGAGGCAATAAAATAAAATTATTGTATAAATTACTACCAATTATTATAAATTTTAATAATAATAATAATAATAACAAAAAATATATAATAATAATAATACTTCCATTTGATATATACTGATAGTTTTATTTTCAATAATATTTTTAAGTAATAACACAAAATTTTCAATAAATATATCGATTTAAAAAAACAGAAAACAGACGAGAAAAGTTAAAAAACATAAGGCGAAAAGAGATGAAACAAACAAGAAACTCACTAACATATTTGTTAGAAATAAATCCTTCGTAAACAAAAAAAAGTTACTATACAATTCAAATGTTTTATTACAATTTAACTTCAATATAGCGTATATAATAAATAAAATTACAAAAGATAAGAAACAGTAATACATATAACTTTATTAATAAAGAGTTATAAAATTACATAATCATGACAGTTATATTTTACTACTACTACTACTAATATTATTATTATTATTATTATTATTATTGAGTGGTAGTTGTTTTTTAAGTATAGATAACCAGTGTAATTATTACAAAGGAAAATTATAATATGAATCATTCCGAAAATCATTAAATATTTTTTGATATGATGACTGTATTCTCTTTCTTTATTCTCATCAATTTTTGAACTGTCTCAGAGGTTAAGGCCAGGATTGAAAACACACAGGTCAAACTATTTAAACAGCTGATAAAATTCAACACGGAAACATAAAATAACAATAAAAAATAAACTCTTTCAGACACTGCAATAAATAATTAGTTAAAAATATTTAGCAGACTACCAAAATAAATTAGTCCTCAATCATTTATATGTGTTTATTATTTATTTTTTCAAAATAATTTAAATATCTCATTTTTTGTTATTAGAAATCACAACCAAAATACGTGTTTTTATTTAGTTTTAAAACCAAAAGGAAACAAATTCTACTTTTCACACATTATTAGTGTAAATATATTTATTTATCAACTAATAAATGAATTAAAATAAAATTATATAAGAGTCAGTAATTTTGTAGTTATAGTAAAGAATTCAGTATAAATTAAGATAAAGTAAAAAAAATAGTGAATAATATAGAATTTTAATGTCCAAACAAGATAAAAAGGAGAATACGTTTAGCTTGTTTTAACATCAATTATTATTAAATACTAAACAATAATAATATAGAATTTTAATGTCCAAACAAGATAAAAAGGAGAATACGTTTAGCTTGTTTTAACATCAATTATTATTAAATACTAAACAATAATAATAAAGATAAGTAATTATTATGCTTCGAAAATCATTCAATATTTTAAAATTCAGTTAAAATTCCTTTTGATTGACTAATCAGACACTACATACATGTTTAGCCCTCTTAATTACAAATTATGATTAAACTTTGAGAGAAATAGATGTTATTGTTTTTTTTTTCATATGATTTTATTTATTTATCTATTTTCTTATCAATTAAATTACATTTTTTTATTCTCACTCTATTAAATAACTAATTACTTAATCTATTTATCTATCTTTTCTCAAGTGATTTCTTGATTAGTTTAATTGTTTATATTTTTGTCGTGATAACTGAATAGGGAAAGTTATTAATAAATGACCTCGTACAAACAAACAGTATTAATAAAACCAGTTTAAAACGTTAATCCCGCTTAAACAAATCCTCTTGTCCTATCTGCTACTATTTCCAACCTGCTGGGCAGAGCATAACATGGCATAACAGAACACAACATCATCAACATTCTCATTCTCTCTCTCTCTCTCTCTCCCTTCTCTCTCCTCTTTCATTTCTTTGATCTCTCAACTTTCAAGTTCAATGGCTGGTGGTGACATGCACCAACCACAACCCTCTCATGGCAGAACCTTCCCTCCTAATTCAGAAGATTTCTCAACCTTCTTCAACCAACTCCTCCACAACCCTCCCACACTAGGAATGGACCCTAATCATTCTGCTTCTGATTTCACCCCAAACAACCTCAACAACAACAACAACAACATCCATGTTCCTTCCCCTCCCTCAACTTTTCATTTCTCTCACCCCCATCACTACATCCCTGCAACTGATGCCAACACCTTCAAACAACACAACCATAATCACAACCCTGATTTCACTTCTGCTGAGGTACCTCCCCTCCAATGTTTATTTTTGGCTCCCCCCACAAAAAACTGTCATCCGTTGCGCACACCCTTTGGACCCAACTCTTCAATTTAAATATCAAAATTCAAACTTGCTCAACATCTGAATTCTCTAATGCTATATTGGTCGAGGTTTTATATTCTGATCACCCCCAGTTGCGTTTTCAGTGGGATGATTGGTATCATGAAAAATTTTACATGAATATGACTGATGTGGTCATAATTGTGATTGTGAAAACAGAAAAAAGCCTTTCAAAGTTTTTTGTTTTTGTAAAATTTTGCTGATAGTTAATGCCTTTTTACCCTCATAGCTTTGAAGAAACTTGGAACACAGTTGGGTAGATCTTTCGAAAATTAAAAATTGCATTTTTGATGTCTTTTTCTGTTATTGAGTGGAACTTTCTTTTTGTTTTTGATAGAAGAGTGTGGAGGCAAGGAAACCTGTCCCACCACCACGTTCTTCGTCAAAGAGGAGTAGAGCTGCAGAGTTCCATAATTTGTCTGAAAAGGTTCTTTTATTCTTCAACTTTATGAGAAACTTTTCTATTTTCTTTGTTTTTATTGATGATTTTGATGTGTGCAGAGAAGAAGGAGTAGGATTAACGAGAAAATGAAAGCCTTGCAGAATTTAATTCCAAATTCTAACAAGGTACTGTCTCTCTAATCTCTACATATATTCATCTAATCCTTTTCCTTTTCTTTAAGCTAATTTATATTACAAAGGTTTTTCTCTCCGCTTTTACGGATTATTTTCTTCTGGATGAGTCCTTGGTGTTTGTTGTCAACAGACAGACAAAGCTTCAATGCTAGATGAGGCCATAGAATATTTAAAGCAGCTTCAACTTCAAGTGCAAGTGAGTTTTCCTTCACTGGGCTTATGATATTTTTCATGAATACTTCTTGTGAAATTCTTTTGTTACTTAGCTCACTCATAATTTTCTAGTTTCTATGGAATTTTCACCAATAATTAAAGAGTATGTTAGGGAGTAAAAGTTATTGTATGATCCCCGGTTAAGTCACACAGAGATTGGCTGGGATGGGACCATTTACACATAGTGGTCCTGAACCATACAGTAACTTATTAAGATTGTGTTGCTTACAAGTACTCTTTTCTTGTATTTTTGTGATCAATGAAAGGACAAATTTTCCTTTTACATTTTCACTTGAGATGAACAGTGAGAACTTCATAACCTGTTTTGGGCAGTGTAATCAATCATTCTGCTAAGTTGAATCACAGAATCAATAACCAGCAGATATTATAACTGTTTGTTCGCATGCTCAAGCATGATTTGACATAGAGAGTTTCTTTTGTTAGTCACCAAAAGATAAACTTTACATCAGTACTAACTTGAGAGTTGAGAGGGTCGGTGAACTCCTGAATATTCTTGTTGTACACATTGACCTTAACCACAGCATGTGCCGTCGATGAACAAAGGACTAAATGTCCTCTTAAAGTTGTTTCAACTCTTTTAGGTACCTTTGTTCACAAACTGAATTTTTTCAAAAAACTTGAGAGTGTTTGTTTTGATTAAAGTTGGAAAAACCAAAAGCACTGTTACTTTCAAAGCAATTACTTTGTCCTTCTTCATATGGTACATTAGAATTTGTTACTATATATTACAATTCATAAAAATATTTTCTTAACTTCAATTCAGACATAGCCTAGGTGGTTAGGTGAAGACACACATGGTTTTTATATTACTTCCTTCTCAAGAGCCCTTGCAATTGAAGCACGAACAATGCATAGGTTTACCACCTCCTTCTGAAATTTAACTTTCTATTATAAGAAAAGAACAACAATGATCACACTCTAGACCACTAGGCCCCAGAGGCTTTGGTTTATAAACCATCTATCCTAAAAAGTTTAAACTTTTAGGCTAAGACACATACCTGTTTTTATATCACACCTCTAACACGTTTTAGAGTAGGTACAACATCTTGAACATGTAAAATGGCCAAGTGGCTGAATACTAATTGACTCACTTTAGTTAATTGATGGGGGAAAAAAGAAAAGAGAAGGCTTGGAAGTTGGTGTTGCCAGATTTAGGTTATTTGAGTCTATTACTCATTCATTGACTAATGGTTACTTTAGTGCCTGTGATTGATTCTGCAGATGTTAATGATGAGAAATGGTTTGAGCTTGCATCCAATGTCTTTGCCAGGAGAACTAAGACCTGTGATGATGCCTCAGACTGGGTTGAACCTTGATGAGAATGATGGACTTCAGAATTCTACTAGTGCAATTGCATCATCTTCAAATGAAGAAAGCTTGGTTCGGCATGCTTTTAGTTTCCCAAAGCAATGCAGCATCTCAGATCAGTCCCTTGTTGTACCCTCAGTGACAAGATTAGCCACCTCGAATGCACCATCCACTTTTCAGCCTCCTATTAAGGTTCATGCTTAATACCTCAACTCCTCGATATCATTGTGTTCTGAGATCATCATGTGCTCATAGTACAAATTCCAAAACTCTATCTATATGTTATATATGTGGAGATTAATCAGAAAGAATCATAGACGTGTCATGATTCAGAATCATATAATAATTTCTCGTCATGCTCAGTACTTTATTGTTTTGATATATGTTGAGCTTAACAACTCTTGGTGCAATGTGAAGGATACAACACTCTACGACAACATGCCCCAACTCTTTATGGATGCACCAAAGATCGGAAAGGACCCTTCTTCAGACTTGTCTTGATCAGTTCGAGGGATAAATGGATTTATTTTAGAGATGGCAAGTCACCTTGTAAAAGGGTAGCTTTGTTCAGGAATTATAATCTACATTTAAATCTTCTGACTGCAAACACTCCATTGGGTTGATTGATCTTGGTGCTGTTGGTAACCATTTGACAGAATCTTTGTGCCCTCATCGACTCTACCATAAAGATGAACAAGTATATTATAACTTCATCAATTGCAAAATGAAGCAAATGAACATTATGCAACATTGCAACTTGTGATGTTTTTGGATCTGTTACATTCTTGGATTATTGGATATATGCTATAGGCTACATATCGATCTACAATATGCTAGAGCAGAGAAAACATTATTAAATCTATGCCTTGTAATATCAGTTAATGTTCTATTTAAAGTGGAAACAACTGCACAAAGCTTCATTAATCAAATTAGAACACAAATGCATGTTTGGATTTGCCATGTGTACTTTGGACATGCGTCACCTTAGCACTATATAGTTGTTTTTTGCGTTATTTTTGATGTGAATCTCTTAGGAACGTGAATTGTGTATGCAGAAGCAAACAAGCTACACATGATTTTGTTTTGTCCTTAAAGTTGGTGGGCTTGTTGGAATCTATTGTCTAGAAGAGTGTGGATAATGATTGCAAAATTGGAAAAAGTTGTCTTAAAGGAATAGAGACAGAATATTAAGAGAAAGAGAAGAAGCATGTGCACTTACGGGGAAAGCATGAACCGTTAGCAGTGCATAGTTATGGAAGAAAAACATGCAATGAGTAGCCAACCGTCTACCTAGCTAAGAAGGAGTTTGTGGAGTGTCGAAAATGAAAAGGACTTGGAGCATGAGATGAAGATTAAGACATGCATGTTCATCAAAATTCCTTCTACCTACGAATGATCACTAATCATGTTCCATCATTTCTACCTCTAACTTCAGACGTGGTCTCTAAGATGTTTGGAAATTTGAGCTTTCCTTAAACATGTTGACTATACATTCTTCTTTTTCTATAATTAACAATACTCGATGCAACTCTTTACGCTTTTCTTAAAGTGGATTTGTAGGTTAATTCGATACAATAAAATTGGTTTATAAAATTAAGTTTGTACCTACTTATATATTTAATTTATTTTATTTTTAGGTTCCGTATAACAATTGATGTGTTATACTAAGAATGATATAAAATTATAAATAAAAAAGTTAAGCAACCCTACTATCCCCTTACCTTTAGAGGTTCTCTAAGCTTTAAGAAAAAGTTTATCATAGAAAATTATTTTTAACTTATGACTAAACTCTTATTATTAAAAATTATTAAATGAACATATAATTAAATTATTTAACAAAATGTGTCCAAGCAGCCACCAGATTTTGATCTAAAAGAACAAGTCACCCATTATGTTAGTTGTATGGGAATTTCTTCATGTACCCCCATGACTTCAATATGCACCCCAGAGGTGATGAAATGACTAATTTATCCTCATTTTCTATACTTCATTCGCTATAGTCAACAAACTCTTCTTTTAATCACTGCTCCACTAATCAAATATTATCTCCTTTAGATTTTTACTCATTGACAAATACATTTTAAGTTATATAATTTAAAATCAATTTTTTATTTTGTATTCTGGTATTTATAATTTAAAATACAAATTTATATTATGAATTTTAATATCTAACATAAATTTATATTTTATATTGTACGTTATAAAATATAAAAATATTGATATTCAATGTTTTATATTGTACGGTCAGAATACTTTTGAATAATATGGTTCAAAATATAAATTTATAATTTTAAAATTTATGAAAGTGTAGGTTGAAAATTTGAGGTGGAACAAGAAATTCCTAGTTGTACTTTTGGGCCATATTCTCACATTTGGGTTAGTCCAAACATTTTATTTTATGAGATGAATGAATAAAAAAAAAAAGATCAGGGGCAAGTGTGGAAATTAAAAGAAACTTCTGCATCGACCACCTCGTCATTTCCATCTCCATTTCTCGGTGGTGTTCTTCAATTCCCACCCATGGCTTTCCCTCAGCACCACTTCCAACGACACTACCAAACCCAGCAACAACAGCCACAGACCAAACCCTTCAGGTATTTACTATAAATTTCCTCTCAATTTTTAATGAAATCGAAACCATTTCCCTTCATTTCAACCCTTTTCATTTCTTTTTTCTTAATTTCTATTTACAATTTCACCTGCTTTTCCTCTTTATATTTCTCCCCTTTATTGTTTTCTTTTGCTTTCAGAAATCTGCAAGCAATCGATGCTCAGATGCCACAGCAGGTGGCGTTTTACAACCCTACTGATTTGCAAGATCAGTCCCAGCATCCACCCTACATACCTCCCTGTATGAAATTCTTCATCTTTACCTTTACCTTTCTTTCTGTTCAGTTTTCTTTTCTTTGTATTTTTAGTTGCATATGTTTAATGCTCTGAAAAATATTAACCCTTTAGGAAATTACCCTAGCTAGACTTGTTGGGGGCACCTCTTTTGTTCATTTTTAGTCAAAGTTGTTTCTTTTGTATTGTGGGGTGATTCAACCGCTGGAAAAGTTTAGATTTTTTTAAAGTCTTTTTTGTGTGTTTTTCCTAAACATTTCTCATGGTGTAGTTGTGGGGTTGACATAGCAAGTTAAGTAGTAGGTTTCATGTGTCATGACTTTTTTTTTCTTATGTTGTTATCTAGTTCATGTTGTTGGGTTTGCTCCGGGTCCTGTTCCTCCTGCTGATGGCAGTGATGGTGGAGTTGATTTGCAATTGCAATGGAATTATGGTTTGGAGCCAGAGAGGAAGAGACTTAAAGAACAGGACTTTTTGGAGAACAATTCTCAGATATCTTCTGTTGATTTTCTCCAACCACGATCAGTTTCAACTGGGTTAGGCTTGTCACTGGACAATACTCGCCTGACATCCACCGGAGACTCAGCTTTGTTGTCGCTCATTGGTGATGACATTGAGCGTGAGTTGCAGCAGCAGGATGTAGAGATAGATAGATTTCTCAAAGTGCAGGTATGCTCAGGTTTTGATGCCTAGTTTACCATTTTATTGGTTACATGTTCAAGGTAAACTATTTAATGTTAAACCCCTTTGGCCTCATTTGATGTAAACTTTTTGTATCTTCTGCTGTTGATAATAGGATCTGCTAAGTTTTTGCTTGAACTAGGCTTGCGTTAGTATTTCTTCTCTAAATGATATTGTGATTTGTATGAAACGTGCTCTCGAGTTTCATGATTAAAGGAAATACCTATTAGAAGTGGGTTATAAGTTATGGAAATGGAAGCTTAGAGAATTCTCATTTGACAGTGCTGAATTACCATGATAAAATGAAGAATCTACCTGAATCCGTTCTAGGCATCTATATAGCTTAAGTATAATCTATGACCTCCCCCCAAATTCTCGTCTGAACTTATTAAGGCAAGCAATGCCAATGATTAATGATCTGTTATCTGTTCCATGTAATGCTTTTCATGTTAAGGACTTGTTAAAGTTTTCATATGTCAACACTTGAAGGAAAAAGGTGACGCTCAAGTGCACATTCACTTTCATATATCTTCAAAACTTTTAGTTTAAAAAAATAGCGAGTGTTCAAAATCCAATGATGAAATTTTATAAAAATATATATGACTAGTAAGGTAGAAGGATGTAGTATGCATATAAGGTGCTCAATTTTTTACTTGTTCAGGAGGGTAATCAACCTTTTTGCTGCCTCTTGCTGTTATGGAATAACTGGATCAGTTTAGTTTCTTTAGAAGGTTTGTCAAATGCAAGAAAAATATAAATCCTATCAAGCTTTGTCATTGCTTCATTCTGTTATTATGACAGTATCAACAAAACTGCTTTTCTTTTAAATCATTGCTTCCAAGTTCAAATACTTATGTACTACATTACAACTTGTGTTTTTATCCTATTTTGACATCTGTAGAAATGAAGGCAAAAAACTCTCTGATGTGAATATGCCATGCAACATGATGAATCTTCTCATTTCTAATATAGGGTGAAAGACTGCGTCAATCAATCTTAGAAAAGGTTCAAGCAACACAGCTTCAGAGTGTCTCACTCATCGAGGACAAAGTACTTCAGAAACTTCGCGAGAAAGAAGCTGAGGTTGAAAGCATCAACAAGAGGAACATGGAACTCGAGGACCGAATGGAGCAGTTGACGGTGGAAGCTGGTTCTTGGCAGCAGCGAGCAAGATACAACGAAAACATGATTGCAGCTCTCAAGTTCAACCTTCAGCAAGCATATGTCCAGAGTAGAGATAGTAAAGAAGGATGTGGTGACAGTGAGGTTGATGACACAGCTTCTTGCTGCAATGGCCGTACCCTTGATTTTCATCTGCTTTCTAAGGAGAACACTGATATGAAAGAGATGATGACATGCAAAGCTTGCAGAGTGAACGAAGTGACCATGGTTTTGTTACCTTGTAAGCATCTTTGCCTCTGTAAAGATTGTGAAAGTAAGCTTAGTTTCTGTCCTCTATGTCAATCCTCCAAATTTATAAGCATGGAGGTCTACATGTAACTGCAAACTATACTCCTACACGTGAAATCTCTAATTTCATGTCATTATTATGTGGGTCTGTTCCTGTAGCTTGTCTCTGAGGACCATGACATGTTGTAACTAGTTTCTAAGATGCATTTGACCATGATGTGTTCCACATGTTTCAGAACAATGGTTATTGAAAGCATCATGCACCGATGCAGGTGACATTTGTACTGTGTATCACTACTTTGTTTTCCAAAAGAAAATTGTTAGAAGAGTTAATCTTACTATTGCTATAAATGTTTCTCCACATAAATTTTTTCGGAAACAATTTTTTCTTCTTAATGTCATTCCTTACAGTTGTTTATTTTGTGAATATGTGTAGTTACTGATTTTAAATGCTACCTTCGTGAGAATGTTAGCAGGTTCTACTTATATGCTGGGAACTGTTAAACATACAATTTTTCTTAAATATATCTTATGTTTTAGTTTTTCTCTCTTTTACAAAAGAGTCCACAAGAAAACATGTTTAAATGTTTTTGAAGATCACGATATCGATACTGAATGGAAACATGTTTCTGGTTTGAATTGAGGTTTGATTCCTAAAAACTACAAAACAGAAACATGCATTTTGGTTTTGTATAATCTATTTTGAAGATAAAATGTTCATTTTGTATGGATAACATTATAAATACATGATAAAATGTTCCTCTCTATCTCAAACTGTGTATAATAACTTGGTTTGATAAATAGGCTATATATAACCACCTTAAAATTTTCTGTTATTTATACCTTTCTTTCTGAACAAAAGCCAATTATAATTTTTTGAAAACTTTTGATTGTACACATTTTCTTTTTCTTAGACAAAAGGCTATTCACGTTTTTCTTTAATGAAAAAAATTTCATCTCCAAAATGTTATTTTCAATCAATTTAAACTTGAATATTCTAATCTTTTTCAAAATGTTATTTTTAGTGAATGTAAGCTTTCATAAATTAATCCTTTTCCAAAACAAAATGTAAATTCAGCTCGTTCTTATACACTATTTCCTTTGACAATTATACCTAAAATATCTTTTTTTATCACCATTAATCACTAAACCCTCTTAATATTTTACCAAATGTAAATAAAAATAGAACTTGAAAAACATGATCAATATTGTTTTTAATTTGTAAAACAGCTATAATGCAAAACTTAAAATAATAAAATAAGTGTGTTGTAACATAACATGGCCCTTTCGGTCCTTCTTCACTGAGGTCTACGTTTTGAAATTTCCGTTCACTCTAGCTAAAACGTTTTCGCTCAGCGATATTTCAAATCACTTGCACCAAGTGACTTTCATAAATCTGCGAGCTTCCCATTTCTCAGTGCTTCAAATCTCTTTCTTCTCTCCCTTTGGGCGCTTCATTTCCCTTGAAGCTATTTCCTTTCCTCTCTCTTACCACTCACTCGTTTCAAGTAAGCAACATTTTTATTTTTTCTTTCCTCGTTTTTCTGTTTGGCTATGGTTTTCTCCATTTCTGGTTGGGATGTATGTTGATTTCAACGTTGGAAATATTGGGAGTCATGGATTGCGTTTTAAAGTCGGGGTTTTTATGTTTTTTTCTTTTCCGGAGAATAATGGGGATTAGGGTTTGCTCCTTTTTTATTTTCTATTGCATCATGCATTAAGATGATGACATTGGAGGATGTAGAGAGTGACTGCTGTTGCGCTTGTGATTGTTTGATTATCGGTAGTTTCTTGGTTCCTCCTCACAAGGGGTTCGATAAAATGCCTTATCGTGAGCATTTTTCTTGCGAAGTTTCTACCTTTTTATAAACCACCTGTTTTTATATGTGATGCATATTCCATAAGCGGAGAGGTTAAACTGTGTGTGTACTTTTGCAACCAATTTCTTTTTTCGCTCATGCATGTTCGTGGTTCAATTCTTGATCTCTTGGCAATGTGAATTCCCATTTTTTTTTCCCTTTTTTCTTTTGTTTTAGTGATCAGAATTGGTTTTCTTGTTATGTTTTTTTCTTTGTCAGTATGGATCCTCCAACCGGGCCACCTGGGAAAAAAAGGAAGATCTCAAAATCCCAAGGCACTCCATCTTTTGATTCCCGCCGGTTCCTTACAGAAGATCACCAACAATGGTATGCAGTAGTCGAGAACCGGAACTTATTACCGGAACGAAAGGTTGTTTTACAAACAGGTGAACACGAAGAGTTTCAAGAAGAGCTCCAGAGGCGAAAATGGAGCAAATTGACGAAATACGCGGCTCATGCAAACGTAGCCGTTGTAAAAGAATTCTATGCCAATGCAATGTTGGTCAAAGCAGGAGAACCAACCTTCAAAAGCTTTGTCAGAGGCAAAGAGATATCCTATAGTGGCCGAGTCATTAACCGTTTCCTGGGTACCGAACTAAATTTGGGTCCATCAGGTTGTCAATATGTTGAATGGTGCAATAAGAAAAAAGACTACTTGAAGGTGGCTGAAAAACTGTGCAAGCGAGGGGCAGACTATGTAACAAGTGCAGCGGGCCACAAACGGAGAATTTTGAGAGGCGATTTGGTTCCCTTAGCGCAGATATGGACGTCTTTTCTGCATTCCAACATTTCTCCTTGTTCTCACACCTCAGATATCACTGAGAGGAGATCCCAAATGGTATATGCTATTATGGCTGGATTATCCATGGATGTTGGAGCCATCATTGCTCAGGAGATTCATTTGACAGCAAACTCAGGCAGTAGTGGACAGCTGAGTTTCCCGTCTCTTATCACCGAGCTTTGTCGCAGAGCAGGAGTTGATGTCTCAGAGCCACCTTTCCAAAAACCTCGGCAGCCTATTAATGCTCAGTTCATTTTGAAAAACTGTATGGGAAGTGAAACTCGTGCTCCCGTAGTGAGAGTTACGCCTCCGGCAGTACCCGGTAGCGTCCCTCATCGACTTGGGCTATTAGAGACTAATCAGCAATTGATTCACCAGAAGTTGGATGCCTTGTACCGTTCCCAGGTTTTGATGATGAGCAGCATACGGAGCCTCATACCTGGCATTTCTCAGGACTCATTTCATGTTCCATCTGCAGAGGAGTTTGATTCCGATGTCGCATGGCCAAAACATCCTGAGAAAAAGGATTATATTGAGGAAACGGATGAGCATGCGGTTGAGAAGGAGGTGGATGAGCCTGCTGAGGAGGATGGGGTGAAGATGCTGTTGATGCTAAGGAAGAAGAAGATGAGCAGCTTGGAAAATAGGTGATTGAATGCTTGATCCTGTTTTCTTTCACTTTTATATCAATTTGTGCTCTGTTTATTTTTATTCTGACCTTTACTCTAGCTGTTAAACTGTTACATGCTGTTTCACTGATGTGTTAGTGATTTTGCGTTGCTTTCTTCAATGGAGTTTTCACTCTCTACAAACTTTGTTTTGCATTGCTCCCATTTGTTTCTCTTGAAATGAGAGTTGTTGATATGAGTGTCTGATTTGTGCTCTTGTTGTGTTGTGTGTTCTGTTGGATTTCTATAGCCTTGATGCTTAGCTTGAGCTATGTGCAACTAAAGAGCGTGACATGATAATTTGGAAAAATTCAATTGAATGCATCAGCATATATCCTTGTGAGTCACATGTCCCTTTATTGATTCTTTTCTGTGAGTGCCACTATTCAGACTTCTGTTGTTAAATTTGCTTAGTTTTACCGAATACATAATTTGCTTGCATGTTGTAGAAATTATCAGACCAGTTTGTTTTTGTTCTTAACATACTTAAGATGAAAAATAATCCAGAGTTGTCATGGATTGGATTTTTTAAAATCTAGATCCAATAACATATATTGGACATATAATCTAGATCCATTTTAATAGGATCAACTAGATTTAAATTTTTTCAATCCAATTTAATTGATTAAATCTAGATTGAATTTATTTTATTAATTGAATTAAATTTAATAAAACCGATCTAATAGACCTGACTAATGGGTTTTAAAATGAAAATAAGTTTTTTTTTTTATTATTAATAATTGTACCCACATACTAACAGAAAAAAAAATTATAAAATACTTTTTCTCAGTGTATCACACTACCTTTGCATTGTTGTTGTCGCCACATATTGTCATTATCATCGTTGTTGTACCATCCCTCTTACATAGGAAGAAGAAGAGAGAGAGAGAGAATGTGCTGCGAAAAAAGTTTGTTTTGGAAACTTCATTCTAGAATGCATTTCATGTATTTCAAAAAAACTCTTTCTAGATAACTTTTCTAAAAGGTATCACATATGTTCTAGAAAGCTTGTTAATTCTATTCTAAAAAACTTGTTTTAAAAATTCCGTTATGAAAATCTTATTCCAAAAGTTTTGTTCTAGAAATCATGTTCTAAAGATTCTGGAGCTTGTTCTAGAACAGATAATTTGGAATTCATTATTACGAAAGGCAAAATATCATTTTAACAATTGTAGAGGTGTTGCTATAAATTGTGGCGGTGCATGAAGGAAAAACTATGAAAATGAAAGAGGTCCAAGCCCACTTATTGGAGGCCAATTGACAATGAGACTCTTTCTTCCTACACTTCTTTACACCTCCATAAAACTCAAATCTGATTTTACCCTTTTAAAAATTTAATAAAAACATGCAACCTCATTCACCCTTCCCACTTCCTTATTCTCTTCTCATTGAACGTCCATACTCCTCACCATGTTCACCCCTTCGTTTTCATCGGTGAGAAGCTTTTAGAGCAGGAATTGTGAACGTTTTCTTGCATCTGGTGATCGGTTGAAGAAGTAATTCTTGCATTTCCTTATCCAATTTGGGGGGTGCGGACGTTGGTTATGGCATTGGTGGTTTGAAATTTAATTATGCGTATTTTTGAAATACATTTTTTCTGTGAGATGCATTCGGGATTGTGCATTCTGAAATGTATTTTCAAATAAAAAAAATATGCTCCAAAATACACATTCCAAATGTATGTTATGTATCAATAATTTGATTAATAAAATGTTAATATTGTTGATATGAAAATTATACTATATAGCACGAGAAGTGGTGCAAACCAAGGTGAAGGGAAGCAGAGGTCTACGTCTTTGCCCTGTAGAAGAAACTATGCAGAAGTTGTCGAAGAGATTAATGCAAATCCCGTGGCTTTTGTTACAGGGGGAAATGAGCAGAAGGAAGAATTTCTTGGAGGACCATCAGACCCTTCTTTACTAGTTAGTTATGTAGATCACGTGGCGTATAAATTATGGAACGGCGAGGTTAGTATAAAATTTGACTTTGATGTTATTTTGATGATGATTTGTATTTTAAATAGTATAACACATATGTATCTATTAGGATCGAGGAGAATTGAAATTAGTCTCTCATGGTCGTAAATTGAGTAAATTCGGGATTTATCATCCTCATATTGAGACGTATGTACTCAATTCTGGTTTGTTGCCTTTGTCCAACATAAGTTATGAGACGGCCGATAAGGGATTGATATCAGCATTTGTGGAGAGGTGGCATCGAGACACAAACAGCTTCCATCTCCCTGTTGGTGAGATGACCATAACACTAGATGATGTGTCAACACTGCTTCATATCTCTATTGTGGGGCAATTTTGCACATACGTGCCGTTGGAATTTGCCGCTGCCGCAATAGTTTTGGTGGACTTGCTAGGGGTTGAGCAGGCAGATGCAACCTCAGAAATGAGGCATTGTCGTGGGACACACGTGAGACTTAGTTGGCTAAGAGAGGTTTACGAGGAGTCGTGTGTCCAGCAACGTTGGGAGTGTGCTGCACGAGCATACTTGTTACATCTTGTGGGATGCACTATATTTGTTGATAAGAGTGCAACTTCCATTAGCGTGTCATACCTACCACTATTTAGGGATATGGGGATGTGTGGCGAATATTCATGGGGAGCCGCCGCGTTGACACATATGTACGAGCAGCTAGGGGATGCATGCTTTGCACAGACAAAACAATTGGGTGGTTATGCCACACTTGTCCAGGTAAATGATATACAATTTGAATATAAATTTAACATTTTTGGTTATCTAAACACATGAGGTTAGAATGTTTTCTTTAAAATTTTACAGGCTTGGATATATGAACACTTTCTTGGGATGGGAAACAGAGACATCGTCCCAACCTATCAAGAAGTTCAGCCGCGAGCTGCACGATATGTCACTGGACGACATAACTCTACTGTTAAAGCGGTTAGGTTGCAGCTAGATAATCTTACCCATGCCGGGGTCATTTGGAACCCTTATGAAGCTCATCGTATCACTCGTCCCTTTGAGTCAATTACTCTCTTTTCTGGCTTCATTCGCTTGGGTGCGTCTATGCATCGTCATATGCCGGAGCGAGTGTTGCGACAATATGGGTACGAGCAGACTGTTCCGAGATCCCCCACGACTATTGATAGTGCTGACATGAGTGTCATTGATGAGCGATGGTTACACTTCGCAGAGCACCTAGTGACAGGGATGGTAGCAGCTACCTCAGCGTCTGCTTGTGTTGGCGATTACATGGTTTGGTATAGGAGTGTGTCACACCCCTACATACTTCCGAGTGGAGAGGAAGGTCGACCTAGTGTCTTACCTCACCAACATTGTCATAACTTAGATGAGGGAGGTAGACCCACACCATCACAACAAGAGCACGCTTGTTCGGTAAGTCATTTAGTTCATATATATCCATTGTTTATTTACCATGATGTTTTTAATGTGATTGTATGATCGATTGGTTTGGTTTTTGATAAATGCAGGACGTATTCAATCGCATCGTGAATGTGTTACAAAAGATGATTGATTGTGGTGATGTGACTGAAGGCACTCCAGCATGGGAAGGGACCCAGACAATACTACAGTTAGCCCGTGGTGTCATCGATGGGGGAATGATTTGTATTAGATGTTGTTGTAATGGATGTGGGAGACACATTGAACATAGTAGCTAAATTTGACTTGTTTTGTACCTTTAAGTGTTGTATAAGATATCATTTCTGGATGTTTTCATTTTATTTATATTTTGAGGAACTTGTAGTATGGAATCATTGTGATGATATAGAAGTTGTTATTTTATTAAAGTGGCTTAAGTATATATGATAATGAGTGAAATATATTATAAGTCACGTCATGTTTGACAATACAATTATTTAATCAATTCTTTGCAAGATTAACATATTAGTTTTAACCTGTAATAATTGTACTACTGTTTGTATCCTACTAAAATAAATGGATGACAACAACTTAGCTTCATGGTATTAATATGTGAATCATAACATATTCACAGTTACTATGGGATAATTGTCTCGCAATTTCATCTACGTAAATTGAGACATGTTGTAATTAATATTTATTTTATGTAAAAACTTTTAAAAAATAACTCATTAAAACTACTTGAACAAAATGTGAACTTTAGACATGTCTTTGTGTGATGGTGATAATCTAAGGTGGTTTATTTTGTAACGAGAATATTGTAATGTTGAGTTAATTATGAAACACTAAGAGATGTTGTACAAACTAGTAATAATGTATCCCATGTTATGTATAGTCATTCACTTGTCTATATTAGCTTACATCGAATTGAACAAGTGTTTTTAAAATTAAAGTTACCAAATATTGAACTAGTCTTCAAACATGTAAAAATAACTTACTAATGCCTTCTTTCCACTAGCATAAACTTGTTTTGTTCTTCAACTCATTCATACAAACCTAATATTGTTGCATGTTCATCATGTCATTGACTCAATTCCTTAAATAAATTCATTCGAACAAGTGACCATGACTTTTCACCCATCCCTAATAAGGCAACAATATCAATACACACAATGATCATTAACCTTCACATTAATAATATAAGGGTGACAACATGAGTATTATTTGTCTTAACATGGGAACTTGCACCTTTGCCTTCGATTGTGTGACTATCTTTGTAGAACAACTACCATTCATAGAATAAAAGGCGTCAACATGATAAAAAATATGAAGGTTGACACTGTTGTAAAAAAATTATTTTATAACAGACACTTGTGAATTCTTTGTTTTGTTTTGACATGCATTTCACATAATTTGTGCTTGATTGTCACTTTCCTTGCAATGTCAACTTCCTTAAAACAATTCAAAATAAGATCAATTTTTATTGAATAGACAACTCACTTTGAGATTTTGTGATGATATATCAGATAAACTCAATCTGATCCACATAATATGAATTGCACTGAGAGGTATGATTCTCTATTCATATTTGGCTAATTCACATGGGTAAACTATGAGTTTGCCGCCATACGTAACCATAACATTCACTATCAAATTCAACATGTCTAACTTGTTCAAACTTTTCAACATTTTGCATCAAAGCATATTTAGACTTAAAGCCCACAGTCTTTTACACAAACTGACCTTGAAAGTGTGGCCCACAACATATAGACTTTGCTGAAACGATATCTTAATCTCATTATTTTGTGGTACTCACTTTAAATTTTAGTGGACAGACTCAACCCTACAAATGATGAAAAAAATAGGTACTATAACTAACTTTTACAACTACATCATGAAGAATCCATGCACTCATACAAACATATCTCTATAACATTGTGTTCCCTAAATGCATCACCTTGTCCATCCATGCCTAACAAACTTTTCATTGTGAGGAATGATCCATAAGTCATTTACATATTAAAAAAATAATGGTTGTGTATAAAGAGCTTGAAAACGATCAACAAGCAATAAATGAGTCATAATTTGCACACTTCATAATAGTTCCCCATACATCTATAACATCCTTTGGCCCTATAGAATTCATTGACATTTTGCACTTTTCTTTAACATTTTTATTAATGTGGAACCGTCACAGGAGGTTAGAAACTTCAAGAAAGATAATGTCGATAACATTTACCAAAGGAGTCTTTATCACTAACAATGACTTTAAAGAACACATTATATGTGAAAAAAACCCCTTTAAGTTTTTCTAGAGTCCAAATAAAGTTGTTTTCTTGTTCACTTAATAACAACAAATCTTCAGAGAAAGTCAATCATGTTGATGTCACATCAATTATCTTAAGCAACAATCTACATATGTTGGTTTCATATGCATGTGTCCATCAAGAATATGATGCTAAATGCACTCAACAACCTCTATAGTTTCTATGCATATACTCCAATGAACATACTTGTCAGGCTCTACCAACATCATTAGTTGTTGCATTTCAATTGTAAATCCCTTCAGTGATCTCTTGAATGCATATCTTGCATTTTGCAATTGCTTTGTTATTGTGACATTGTCATCATTATTTTCTTTCAAAGTAAGCAATATATTTGTCGGTCTTACTAAACTGTTAGTTATATCAACAACCATGAAATGTTCATAAGGTTTTAATCTACAAGCATATGATGACCAAATAATGTCTTTGAAAAACCATGATTATGAGCGCCTCATATTATCTTCAATTTCCACCCATTTGCATTGTGAACAGATTTACCTAAAGGGACAATCATATTTTTTGTTCTAGTTATAGTTGGCTGCAAATTAGATTTGAATGTCTTATACTTACCATCCCTTCACAACCTAACAAGATATATATGTTTCTTATGGATTGTCAGATTAGCCTTGTCAGATCTAATAAACACAATGACAAAACCAAACTGAAATGCAACAATATGCACCCACTCAAGAAAGTCATCATGTATACCAAATACCTATACATATATGACAACTTATTAACATTACATGACAAATTTATTACACAAATCAAACAAATTATACATACCAAATCTCTCATAAAAAATCTAATATAGTCTCCTTCAACCAATTCATCATCACTCATCATCTTTTCAAACTCTTTTATGTAAGATATCTAATCAATTTCACTTGAAACTCTAGTCTAATAATGGGATTCCATGTATAAATTCAACAATGCAATACCTTAAAAGAAAATCTCAAATTAATAAAAATTAAATTTACATTTCTGATAGTATAATGCAAAATATAAATTTTACATTCCATAATGTCTAATTTAAAATACAAAATTTATATTTCAAAATGTACGATTCATAATGCATTCCAAAAAATTATGTTTTTAACTATTCATTTTGAAATTTTTTCCAAATTTGGAATTACCTTTCAAAATGTAATTTTTATAATATATTTAAAAAAAATATTTATAAATTTAAAAATACCTTTCAAAATACATTCCAAAAACATGCATATCCAGATTTCATATCACCCATGCTCCGAACCACCTAACCCATCCCCAAATAAAAAAAATAAAACAAATATTTATTCAATCGGTCAAGAAATGACGTTCATAACGATGACTCCAAAAGTTTCTAAGCAATAAAAATGAAGGTAAGGTTAGAGTTTATGCGATTCAGTAATAAAACGAAGACTTAAGAGTGAAGGGGATCTTTAGATTTGTTAAAGTGTTTAACAGGAATAAAATGAGGTTTACAATTTCATAGGTACCTTAAGAAAAAAGGGAGGTGCAGGAAGAAATTTCCTTACAGGAAACTCAAGGCCCACACTTGGTTATTTCCTTGTTGAATCACAATATAATATCGTTCTTTTACTCATTTTATTTGGTTTTTCAGTTTTCTCATACAAATATTGTACTGTGTTAAAAGTTATGTAAGTGGTGGAAAGATGAAAGGTGAAGAAAACAATGATGATACTTTTTCAATTTTTTTAATTATCAGATAATATTGTCATTTGTTACATCTTATTTTTTTAATTAACGATCATTTTATATCTTTATTTTTTATAATATTGCTGTTCACATTTATTATTAATTTTATTCAGAGAGTGTGTGGAATGTCGAGATAATAGTATAAATAATACGATAAAATCCATAATTTAGAAAAAAAAATGATAATGTTAGTATCAGTGGTGATGAGATGAGAACAATGTCTTCTAAAAGTAGCAAAATATTATTTTAAGAACTAGAATCCAAAATTTATGAATATTTTTTTAGTTTTGAAGATAAATAAATTCAATATTTAATTTAAAGTCATTTCAAATTCTGGTCAAAGGCTTTTACTGAAATGCATTACTAACATTTTTTATGTGTAAGTGAAAAGTAAAACTATTTTTGTTTTGTTTTGTTTCTTTAACTCAAGATATATATATATATTGGGAAAGTTTTTCCTCTTAGTTAATTTTTTGTCTAATAGCGTTTGGCAACATGGAGAAAAGTTTAAGAGGAAGAAGATATAGGGTGTGGAAAGTAACACTTTTTCTTTTGGTATATTAACACTTTTGATTTTTGAAGGAGAAGATTGATGAACTTTTTTCTAATCATGCCTTGAAAAGAGATGACAAAGGAAAGTGTTATTGTTGGGCCATGATTATAACTATTAATCTATTATTGTCATCATAATCATTCCCACTTCTTCTTCACTTTCACACCGCAAAATCAATCTCTTTCTTAATCCTCTCATTTTCATGCTACAACAATTTTGCCTTTTCTTTCCACTTTCTCTTTTTCTTCTTTGCATTCTTTATTCACTCCACCTCCTTCTTTTTGCCTTGCCTTTTCTTCTCATCTCTCCTAAAACTAAAACAATATTTTCATCTAACATAATTCAAAGAAAATTGTCTTTCTATTGTTAAAAATAAATTTAAAAAAAGCTAGAAATTCAAGTGTAAGTTTTAAATCATATACATTTAGTAAAGATGAAAAAGTTAAATGGTACATTAAAAGAAAAAAAAAAGACTCTTTAACTCTTAATTTTAGAATTTTGCATTAAAATTGATTGTTAGAAGTTTCACATCGATGATGTAATACAGATACATAGTATATAACTAAGTGCAAATCTCATCTTACAAAATGATTGACTCTTTAACTCTTTGTTTTAGAATTTTGAATTAAAAATGATTGTTGGAAACTCCACATCGATGATATAACACAGATACACGGTATATAATTAAATGCAAATCTCATCTTCCAAACTGAATTTATAAAATCGAATTATACTTGAAGTTAACTTCTTACTAATATCGATCTTTATGTGTAATTTAAACTCTTATTTCATCTCTTTGTAAAACACATCCAGATATTGATGGAACACTAATCGGTTTCTCCCAAACCCTAGATAAAAACTATAAAATTGTGCAAAAATAATGAATAGATTTGGAGAATGAAGAGTGTTTAGTTAAGTTCAATCATGCAATCTCACACTTTCTTTTGTTTTTCTTCTTTCTGTGTGTGGGGTCTGAGGTCAGCTTTCTCTAGACTTGCTTCCTTCCACTTTGTATCACTTTTATCTGTTTTAGCACTGATATGATGCATCCAACAGCTCATTCATTTTATTTTCGGACTGCAATGAATACATTATATATCTGTTGTTTTGCAGTCAAAGTTATTCCCTCTTTAAACTGAAGCATGTACCAATCTTCTGCTTTCCAAGGATATTGTGCTCTGATGCAAAGCTTCATTCCATGTAAATCCAACATTTGTTCTTTTGCACCATATATCTATATCTATTATTATTGCTTAATGAGTGCCTTTATACTGCTTTTCTGCATTATGCAGAAACTAATACAAGTTAGAATAAAAGCACCTGTCACCAAGTTATCCGAAGAGTCCATATTCTATACTGATTCTTTTAGTATTATCATAAAAACTGTGTAAATTTTGTACTGGATTTTTAGTGTTGTCATAGAAATTGTGTTTTCAAAATACATGGTTATTGTTACTATAAATTTTTTTTTAATATATTTTAAAATATCAAAATAAATATTCATCAGTATATTTTAAAAATAAGTAAACCGTGTCTTCAAAATATATGATTATTGATATTTTAAAAAAAGTTTAATATATTTTAAAATATCAAAATAAATATTTATCAATATATTTTAAAAATAAAAAAAAAGTAGAAAGAAAAACATCGCAGAGAATCCAAATTTGTTTATGAAAGATGAAAATGTATAGAGGAATATTCTTCTTGGTCAAATCACAACATTACTTCTAATTAAAGCTTTTAATTACAGTTTACAATCTTAAGTTTGAATCGATATTCTTTGACTCATTACTTAAAACTTATATTCATTATGTAAAATCTATAGCTCCAAACAAAAGTAATTATTAAAAAAGTAAAATTGAGAAAAAAAAAAAACACAGTTGACAACCGACAAACTAAAAACTATCATAGTTAATTTTGTTCAGTTGTTCATAAAACATATTTTTCATATGAATTTCAGTATGTTCATAACCCTTTTTTTCTCCAAGCATATATGCTAGATTTCATTATATTCATCTAGGCAAATTTATTTAGAAAATTCTCAAAAATCGTGTCTTAAAATTGAAAATGACCCCATTTCAGATAAACAAAACTGATTGAAATAAAATAAATCCTCAAACAAAAAGTATGATTTAGGCTTCAAAGAAGTTATTAAAATTTTCTTTTACCTTCATGACCAACGCTGATGTACACAGTAAACAAAAGAAATAGTCAAATATATGTATTCTGCATAATTTCTGTTACTATAATACGGTATATATAAGTTGTTGTCCTTGATATCCACGTACATATAGTTCTGATAATTACAGAGTCTTTTGTTTGAAGTATTATTTTTTTCTTGTTTCAAATTAAAGCTGAAACACTGAAAGCAATATTTCTGTATCTCTAGCTTGTGTCCACTGTCTAAAACTAGCTTTCTCAGATATCCTTCTAATTGTTGCAGCCATTTATGCTTTTCCTTTAACACACTCACATATATATATATATATATATATATATATATGGGTTTAGTGGGACATGAAAACAGCTTCTTCTTTTGTTTGCAAATAAAGCCAACACCAAACGAGTGATAATAATTAATAAGATGCTGGTGTGGTTCCACTTCTGCAACATGCATTATGCAGTACTTGCCTAAGTAAAGGGCTATTTCAAAATTTAAATTTGGACATAATTCAACTTTCAAAAGTCAGTTTTGCAGAATAAAAATGATCTCACATTTATGAATTTTAATTTCATGAAATAAAATCTCCTATAGCACATTTACTATAGTTACAGAGAAACACTATAATTAGAAAATAAATGTTCTGAAGTATTTAAGGAACTGAGGCAAACCGTGAATTAATCTTCTGACACACATCTCCGTTGGCAAAGAGAACTTTATATCAGACATGATTGACTTAGCCAGAAGGGCTATTATTTAGTGGAAATCTAGGTGGCAATAACATATTTTTTTTATTATTTTATATATATTATGGAAAATGATAAACTTCAGAAAATGGTTTTCCTATAATTTCCTAATTGCATAAACATGGTTACAGCACTTCCTGCAATATTTTATTAATTTTCCTATGCATCCTTAGTTTTTTTTGTTATGGTTTCTTCATATAAACAAGTATAAGTTATTGAAATATAAATGAAAAAATGAAACTAAATTTAATAGTTACACTAATTACTATATCATTACTTGAAAGAATGATGATGACTTTGAAAAACTAGTGTTTTAATTCCCAGCAATCAAGGAGTTCAATGATTTCCCTATCACGACATAATAATAGAAGAAACCAACTGCGATATCTTTGTTTCTTTACCGAGAACTGATACGATGATATGAGTTAGGGTATTATCCATGTAATTTATATAAACATGGTGCATGCAGATGCTGCCATGCATGCATTATTGGATGCCATGCATGATATATATGAATATATATACATATATCAGAAAAAAAAAAATGCACTTTAAGGATATGCCTTACAAAGTTATGAAGGTGGGTCTTTGAAATGATGAGGAGGGACCCAGAAGGTGGTTCATCAGCTCACAGAATATCCCTTGGATTTTGGAGAAAATAGGTAGCGTTGCAGCAGATCCATCACTTCAGTGTTGAAACAGTGTAGTGGAATATATATGTGGATGCATGAAACCCCTTTCTTCTTATATTCTTCCTTTTTCATTTTTGTTGCTTAGTAATCATCTTTATTGTCTTTTTTTTTTCTTCTTCTATCTTTAAACATGCTTCACCCACATTATCAAAAGAAGAGAAGGAGAAGAAGAAGAAAAAGATTGCGAAATGCATGTGATCCAACAGACTTTATGTTCCCCATTATTGCCTCCTCCTACCTAGCTATGCCAATAGTGTGGTCATCTGACTCTTCTTGTTTTTCTCTTCAAAAAGACAAGACTTTGCATAAGATGGATACATCGAAAATCTCACATCAACTACAGATAAAACATGAGTTAGATGGTATTAGAGTATCACTCATTTATGTTTAGTCTCGTACTATATATATTAGTATGAGGTAAAAATATTAGAGATCACACATCGATCAGGTAAGACATGAATTAGACTAAAAGTCGACTTCTTAACATAACAAAACCAACTTGAGTTTTATTAGTATTCCGTCTATCTTTCGGATGAATTATTTTCTCGAAAGATTCATAAGAGATATAAAATTATAGCTTAAGAATGATAGATGTGTAGGTTACGAAGATAATTGGGTGACTATATTAGTTTTTGGTTAATCATGTTAAAGGCAAGTGAACGTTAAGACTTAATTGTAGTGATAAGAAACACAAGAAGGGTCCCACTATAAGACATGTGAGGTCGACCATGCATGCGCGAGAATTAATGTTCTTGATCATTCATCAAATTTTAGCTTTCTTTAAGCTAACTGGTGAAATTCTTAGGCCAGTATCAAATCAAATGGACTACCTAACACTTTCCTTTGCTTTTTCTTTAAGTTAAATCAGGAAAAAGTTAAGTGTTTTGTGTAAGTGCATGATTAGTAATATGGTATAGAAAAAATTTGAAAGAAAAAAAAAAGGAACACTTCTTGGTCGTTCTATTATCATTAACGTATCTCATGTTATCGCATAAATAGAAGGGTCTATCTTTTGTCCCCATAGAAGTCGTGTGTGGATAACTTTAAGAAAGACATAAAGAAAGAAAAAAACAAATAAAAGGAAAGGAAAAGAGAGAGAGAAAAGAAGAAGAAGAAAAAAAGTGATTGAAGATATAGAAAAGGAAAGCTCTCTCTTGTTCTCACTTTTTAACGTTAACTCTAATGCATGTTAGAATCATTTTCTTGGGGATAAAATGCAAGGAATGTGTGTAGAAAATCAAATGTTTCGATTAGGATGAGATATGAACATTAATTCTTCCACGAAGTTTTCAATGTTTCCATTAGGATGATATATTTTTGTGTATCGTATCATTACAGTAAACATTATTCCTTTAAGTCCGCATTTTGATCTTGAGCGTTTAATGCAGACTTAATTGGAATGCGGATTTACGAAATTTTAATAATCATATTACAATATAAAATATTATAAGTATTATAAGTCACATAATTATATTATAAAATAGTATGAGTCTTGAAAATTGATAGAAATTGTGAAAATATGAGAAATATAAAATATATGATAGATACAATACATATATTATAAGAAAAACTTCTTATTTTATTTTATTCATATATGTAATAAAATATAAAGTCAAATGACTTTTACAACTGAAAATAAGTCACAAAATTATTCATCTGAGAATTTTTCCTTATCAAATGCGGATTTAGGTGATGTAGATTTAGGTGATGTGGATTTAAATGAGTGCGAACTTAACCGAATATTTACTGTAATCATTATTATTATGGAAAATATAATTATAAGACATTAATTCAAAGAAATACTTTAACCTACAAGTCAAAAGCAAAAATTAGAATGAATAGTATTTCTCTTTTTGTTTAAAATATTTATACTAAATGTATACGCATGCATTACAAACTTTGTTGTCCTAAAAAAGTATCTTTCTTTGAAGATAGTTCTGTCTGACAAACAAACCATTGAATATTAAATGTAGATGCTTCTAAACTAAAGATTAATATTCTTTTTACTATTTGGCATCGTTAAAAGTCTCTTAAATGTTGAATTGAGTTCTTAATTATGGCTAACTAAGGCCTTTTAAATCTGTTTCAATTAATCGTGTATGTGAACTTATTGAAAAACACATTTGTTATATATCTAAATTTTAACCGTTTTACCTTTCTAATCAATTTTATAGTTTAAAAAATAACCTGCGGATTGAATTGAAATTATATATCCAATAACATTATTAATACCAAAGTCCAGTGAAGAACATTTTAAAAATAATTATAAAAAAAACTTTAAAACGTGATTAATAAATTTGACTTACATTAGCTAGTTTTCTTGATTAACAATAAAATTAGTTAATTTTGCTTATAGTAGATCACAAGAAAAGAAAAGCCATTAATATTTACTGTGAATCTGGATGAGTAGCAAAATGTGATTAGGGTGAGGCACATGTTTGTATATGAAGACAAAGTGTAGTTCTTGTCGATTATGAGAGTGCAATTTATCGAATTAAGTAATGGTAGAGTGTGTATAGAAAGAGAAGCTTTTGAAGGAACTTTGAATATATATAGATTTTTTTTGAACTAATCTCCCATGTCATGTGTATATGTATAGCTATAACCTAGTTCGAATCAACGACAAAGTTTGCCTCTGTCTTTCTCTGTCTTATGCTTTAGATTTCTGATCTAAACATGCATCTATTTCTATGTACATTTAATTATTTTATAGATGCAAAGGCTTTTTTTTTTTTTTAAAAAAAAGGTTCAGTGGAAGGGACAAAAAAGAGTGCGAAAAGAAAGAGCTTTGGTGGTAGGTTTTTCGTGGCATGGAACAGGAATTTTGAATGTCATCGTTGTAGAAGGTTAAAGAAATAAAGGTTCTCTGTATGTTTTGTTGGAAAAATATTAAAATTAACTAATAAACAAACAAACAAACAAGCGGGAGCAAATTTCAGAAGAAATTTTCTTTTAAAAAATAATATGTAAAATAATAAAACACATAATATATAGATAAAAAACGAACTAGCAAACACCAAATTTTATATAATGAAAAAATTTTAATATGAAAGAAAAATATATGAACGTAGTCTAGTAAAATCTTTCCATAATAATAATTAATGGTACTTAAATAAATAACAGAAAAAATCTTAATATATGAGATGAGAAATAAAAATTTTACTCTAAGGTAGTTTCTCTGCATATACTTATCCAAAGGTAACTTCTTTACACAAACTTACTTAAAGGTAGCTTCTCTGCACCTAATTACTTCTTTTCTTTTCTCACCAAAGACACTTAAAAATTTTTGTCTCTATATCTTTTATCCTATTCATTCTTTTCGTGTTACATATTTTAAATTACATAATGGATTGGGAGCTCAAAAATTAATACATAATTTATATTTTTCTTAATTAAATCAGTGTAGACTCAATAAATTGGTGACCCATCTGTCATATTTTTTTCTAATTACTCTTTTCACCCATTATTTTATTCTGTCAAGAATTTAAAGTTAAAACTTCTATATTGACTAAAAATAAATTAAATAAACAATGTTTAAATAGAAAAATGTATAGTTCTATTACCTTGTTTAAAGTTGAATACAATATCTGTTAACAGAATAATATGAAGTGTGAGATAACGAGGCATCGTTACTATATGATTATGTTTTATATTGTAGTTGAGTTTTATAATTTGTTTTTTAAATTATAATGTGTTAAGGATCAGTTGTTAAAATATCAGCTCGATCCAACGGTTAACGAAGTAGTAACTTTCATTTTACGAAAAGTGTGCAGTGCTGTCAACAACACAAATTCAGTGACCTTGCGATAAAAACTGCTCTCACTGCAGAGCTCCGATTAAAGATCCGACCGGTCAAAGTCAAGAATTATGTGTTAAGGATTAAAATTTCAGCTCGATCCAACGGTTAACGTAGTAGAAATCTTCATTTTACGAAAAGTGTGCAGTGCAAACAAATAGCGCCACATCAATCAAACATTCGACCAACAACCTCATTCAAGCATCACAACCATACAACAGACTAAAATTCGGCAAAATAACTTTAAAAACATAAACCCTAGCTTTCCTTACCTAGAAAGAGCTAGTCAAAACGACCCCGACCCTTAAGCGAATGAGCAAGACAATTCCAAGAGCATATTTAAGAGCTGAAAATCTTAATACAGAGGAAACACGAGATTATTACGAGTAACTCTAACGGCAAGCACTGAGATTAAACTAAAAGAGAAGAGTATGCATCGAAAGTAACTTACGTGAGTGAAAGAAATGGGTTGAACTCAGTTGAACTTGGATAAACCCCAAACCCTAGCAGAGGAACGTTACTGTTCTAAGACAAAGGAGGATATTTTTCTGAAAGTGAGAAGAATAAAAGTGTTTTAGCTGGTTTAGGAGCTTTGGTTCCTTATGGACCAGCCCTAGACCCAACTTATTTGGGGCAATCTTTTCAAATAAAGGTAGTAAAGTAAGTGGGCCTTACAATAAAACTCATATTTGAGACTTTTTTTGGAAAAATGAGTAAGTTTATTTTTAACGAAAAATATAAGAAAATACACAAGTTAAAGTTTTAACTCGTTAATCATCTTAATCATTTACTAAAGTGTAATTACTTGATGGTGTTAGTGATTGAAGTTAGGGTGTAGTTGTTTGAACAAGAAGAGAGACAAAGTTTGAGTTGAACTAAAAAATAAACTGTTGTGACTAAAAACAAAGATTTGAATTAAGTTATAATTGAGATGCAATTTGGTGCGGCGGTGGTAATGTGATGATGTGATTTTTTTTTCACTTTCTCTGGGTTCCAAAAATTAGAATGGAATCTTCTGGCATCTTCTTCATCCTGTGAAGTGAGAATGAGAGGTGTTTTGTTTTTTGGTAAAATTTTGGTAATCAGCACTGACATGCATTGTGCAGAGCTGGATTGGATCTCAGAGAGATGCTCACGATTTGTGAGAGAAAAGTATCTTTCTTTTTATATTCATAATTTCCAATTTTTTAATTAAGTTTCTTTAATTATTAAATATTTTAAATTTGAGTTTAGAGAGTCTATCTATATAACACTTCGTTAAGTTAAAAGAAAAACTAACAAGTATAAAGTTTTAGAATAATATATAGACAAAAATAATTTTATAAAACCTCACTTAAAAAAATACAACTATAAATTTATTAAACCTTTGTTATAATGACTCTCTCCTAAATGGAAAATATATTCTCCTAATTTCTTTTTATTTATTTATTACTCTTAAAAAAAAAAGTGAGTGTGGGTTCCACTGCACGCGCCGTAGCTGTAGATGGAGGCACCTAATCTTAGGTTTATATGATCCATTCATGGTAACATAATTAGGTCTAAATCTGGTCTGGTAAAGCCAATCAACAAACCATAATACTATGTTGTAAGAGTTTGAAGGTGGATACGCACATTACTCACTGTCTAAAACCATGACACCAACCAATTTCTCTCTCTCTATCTGGTTCTTCATTTTACCCACTGATTTTCCAGAACATCATATTCAATCCAAATTAATGAATAAATATTTAGCTTTTTAAAGAAGATAAATATAATTATTTTAACTAATTGTGTAAGAAGTTTTGACATGTTGAACTGTATTTAGATTTTGTTTGAATTTTTTATATCATTTAAGATGTATCGGTTCAAATCTCAATATAAAACAATTTAACATAAAAAAATTAATATTGTTAGGTTAAAATATATTTTGAAATTTAAAATATATGAAAATATAAAATAATAACTAAATCTAATTTTATATTTAAGTTTAGAAATTTAACTCGTATATTTATCTTATGAGTTGATGATTGTTAAGGTGTATTTATCGCAAATTTGACGAATAGTGTTGGGAAATTACACACAAACACTCAACAATAAGTATTATAAATCAAGTGTATTTTTTCGGACAAAAATTGTAAACTTTCATATAATTTATTATGGATCAAAACTGCAAACCCTTCAGTGTAATTTTTATGGACCAAAATTGCAAACCCTTCAGTGCAATTTTTTTAGCTAAAATTGCAAACTCTCTAATGACAAACAACTACTCAAGCCCCTCATACATCCAAGAGACCTATTGAGTTGTGGTGACAACTTCAAAACCAACTATTTACTTTTATAGTATTTTTTTTGCTACTCTCTTTTTCATATTACTCGATGTGGAATTTTGGTGAATATCCACTTGAGAACCAACAAATAGGATTAACAACTGCATTTTCGAGAATTATATGTTTTGAAATATAAAATTATTTCATAGTTTTGTCTCTAAAATATATCTCAAAAAATAAAAGAAGAAAAGAATATTTTAACTGTGTTTGGTCTCATCTTCTAAATAATGTGAGACTATTAAATATACCGAACAAAAGGAAAGAAAGAAAATAAGAAAGAAGAGAGTGGGAAGAGTGAGAGGTATGAAATGGAAGAAGAAAGGTAGGAGCTGTGTTCCCATGTCAGGCGCTGAGAGAAGACAGTAAGATAAATAATAGAGCAAAAGGGTTAGAGAGTTTCTGAAGTGGGAAGCATGAGACCGCACAAGAAGCTGCCAAACCAAACAAAAGAACAACACTATTATCTATTATGGCATTGCCAATTTCTTTTACTTTTATCTTATTCATTATTATTTACCTTTCCCTTCACCTTCAATTTTTTTAAATAACAAATACCATTTTCTATCATCTTTCTAACTTCTTTTCATTTACTTCTACAAAACCATATTCAAAGAGGGAATCACTTGTATAACCTTCTTAAATACAAAATTTTCGTTTCATAATTATTTCTTAATAAACAATTCAAATATTAATATAATTATTTCTAAATTTGATCTTTAATGAGTTGATATCAATTTTTGTAGCCATCTCATTAAAGATCAAATTTATAAAGAAAGACTGAGAATAATTGTGGAGACCAATCAAAAACATATCTTAAGCCTCCAAGAACAAGTACAATATTAATATATAGTAATAAATATCATATTCAATAAATTTTGACATTCAAAAGTATTTGTGAAAGTAAATAAGTTATAAGTTTTGTAACGTCCCAATTAAATAGATAAAAATCAATTTAAATAAACACCACATATATTAAATATTCAGAGAGTGCGGAAAGACAGGGTATGGCGTACACAGTACCCCAACATATCCATAACGAAAGAAAGAGGCACTACACTGCCTAACCCAAAACACATAAATCACAACAACATTGGTTCTCTTACAGAAAGATAAATTTAGATAATAAACATCTCCAGCTGAGGGCTTCATAGTAAGCCCATACCCGCCCATGGACATCAAGCTGTAGCATCTCCATCGCCATTACCACTGCCTCGGGTCCTCACATCTGCTCATATCAATAGAATTGACGATCATTGCAAAGGGGGAAAACCATACACACAACCATACAAACAAGCGAAAGGGTCCCCTTAAGAGGGTCCATGGAATTGCGTCCAGCAGATGAGGCGCCACCAAGATCCCTCACTACAAGAATCTTGGAATTATGCCCTACTCATACTTTATACATGCCTCACCCACCAATCAAGAACTTTCATAACATCAATATCATGCATAAGCAACAAATCATGTAACTCATGCCTTCCAATTCATACCCAATAAAATAACATACCATCTCCATCTCAAACTCATATATTAATCATGCCATCATCAAGTAACCCTTTTAGTAAAGCATTTAAATCATGCAAGTAAGCCACACATCAGTGAGCCATTCAACAACAACATCAAACTTGCCCGCTGCCTCGCTCAAACTAACAAGGTTCGCTCAGGCGAGAGGGACCCTCTCGCTCAGGCGAATCCTATCTCGCCTAGGCGAGGGCGCGACAAGGGAACAGTGGGCTCTGCGACGTCTCGCTCAGAAAGAAACCAAGTCGCCTGGGTGACCCTTCGTGCAGAAGTTTTTGGGCGAGTCCCTTGTTAGTCTCGCCTAGGCGAGGCATGCTCGCTTGGGCGAGAAAACCAATGCCCGCCACTGTTCATTCACACAACAGATACATATACACCAAACCCAAAGGCCAAACGACATTCTTATCACATCATAGTAGCATATAATCCACAGAACCATACAATAACAGTAGAACAAGCAGAAAACGACCTAGACAGATGAGCCCTAGCTTCCCGTACCTGGAAAGGGGTTAATACGGGACCTTGGCAAGCAAACGTAGTGCGCAACAGCTCCGAGAAGAGACTTAGAAGCTGGAAAAATAGCAGAATAGAACTTAAGATGAGCTCACTACAGAACCCTAGTTAGGAAAACACGAAAATCATGCCAAGGAAGGGATGGTCTGAGATGAAGGGTAACTTACGTTGAGCAAAAAGAGCTTGAACGAACTCGACGGAGGCTGGAGATCAAACCTAGCAGAGCACTGTTTTGGTGAGGAGAGGAGAGTAAAGCGGCTATTTCTGAAAGTAAGAGGAGAGGAGTGTGTTAGGACAGACTTAGGATATGGTTTCCCTTTCTTGGACCATCCCTAGATCCAACCAACTTTGGGACAGTCCTTAAGAACTTAGACAGAAAAGAATAACAAAATTAATGGCCTTACAAGTTTTACTTCCAAACAATACAAATTAATCTACATTTATGCATAATGGAAATTTCTTTATTGGTACACACATTTTATATTTTTATTTTATTTCAATTCTGTTTTAAAATAAAATAAAGGAAAATAAACTACTTTTGTGCTAAAAGTAATTACACATGTTAAAATCACAATACACTTTAATAATAAATATTAGAAATCTTTATATTTTTGTTCTACCCTTAATTAAATTTTAAAATTAAAAAATAATATAAATTACTCTCCTATGTTAAAGGCAACTATATTAACATTAAAATACACTACAAATCATTAACCTTTTCTAACAACACAGAACAGAGTGAAGCATCTACTATTTTTATGGAAACTATCATTATCTTTTTTTTATTCTCTTAATAAAATATAGAGACATGAAATGTCTCTTTTTTTACTAGTTTTTGTAGAGATAATAAAGTTATTGAAAAAAAACTTCAATTTGTGACTTTTAAATAAATAAAACAACACTCCACCAAGAATTTTTTATTAATATATTTTAGAAAAGTAAAATACTATGAATTTATTTTTAACAAATTTTTAATTGGTTTAACGGATTTTAAATCGATTCAATTAAAAGTAAAATCATTGATTGTAATAGATGGGCATTAGATCAAATTGTGTAGTTAAACCAATTAATCCGATCTTCATAACAAATGTGAAAATAAAATTAATATAAATATGTGATAAAAGTGAAATAAAGATAAAAAGATATTTAAATATTAAAAGTCACTTATTTCTAATTTTTATTTATCTCCCACTACTTTATTTGGTATTTATTTCTCACAAACAAGAAGTCAAACAAACTATTTCTTATAATTGAATGATTTGTGGGTAATATTTTTTTTGGGTTAAAAATGTTGTTATCTCAGTGAATTTCGGAATTACTTCATTTTAAAATTTTAGATCAATTTAGTTATTTATTTTTTTAAAATACGTGAATTTAGTTATTTTAATCAAATTTTATGAAGTTTGTTTGACATTTCAAACACGTTTCATAATAGTATTTAAATTAATATTAAATAAAAAATATGTCAAATAGTATAAATAACTCAAATATAATCCTTAAATACGTATTAATCATTAAATAAACATAACAAAATTTAATTAAAAAAACTAAATTTACGTATTTTAAAAAATAAAAATTAAATTAGTTGAAAATTTTAAAATAAACTAATTTTAAAATTTACTCAAAACTAATATTTAATTTTCTTTTTTCTGAAACACGAGACATATATAACGATAAAAGTGAAAAAAACAACAACATCGAAAGTATCATACATAACTATTTTTCTTTCTTGAAATCATAGTACTATCTCTAATTGTTAATGAATTATTGTCTGATGTATAAATTAATGAGAGAACAATGATAGCATCCACAAACAAATCCTACTACTAATGGGATTTTTTATGAATATTACTTTGTCATTTGCTGTCAGGTCCTTTATAATAATAATAATAATAACATGAATCTTTGTAACATCACCCGTCACTTCATGAGTTTTTGAATTGCGATGCAAAGTGTTTGGTTTCGTGTTCCTCACTTCGTACACGGAGGCCATTAATGGGGCTTGGTCAAGAAAAGCCCCAGAGAGAAAAATCGTATCTTTTTACTTCCGGCCAGCCTGTAACATTCTCAGTCCTCAGCTTTTTCCCCAAGAAAATTGTAAGAACCCTCTTTATCATTAACTCCCTCTTTCTCATTAATGCAACTCACTCATGCACATAAAAAGAAGAACTTCACCCGATGAAAGACAAAAATTCTCATCATCCCAATGAGTTGCACCACCCACAGTTGTTGAACATTTATACTTTCCTTTAACTTCTCTTGTTTCAATCCAACCATCTCCATTAATTTTGATGCATATCATTTTTCAATTTCAAATCCACAGTTATATTGCTTCATTCCCTCTCTCTCTCTCTCTCTCTCTTTTTTAACTCCTACAATCATTCTTGTTCATCATGAAAATATTAGCCAAAATGATAGATACACAATACAATATAGCCTCCACACACACACACGCGCGTATCCATCAACATCAGTTGCATACTTCAAAAATTAAAAATCAAAGAAAAAAATTATATATATTTTTTCATATTTATACATATATGTGAAGAAGCATTGAAAAGGAAATGGCAAGATTCGTCTAAAAGTTATGACTAACAAGTTGAAGGGGGCATGAGATTTAAGCCAAACAATTCATCGTTTTCCACAACCAAACGGGCTTTATTTGTTTCTGAACTTAGAAGATTGTTAGATCCGTACTCGGGGTGCACCCTTTTCTTGGATTGAAGAGACACTCCGAAAAGCTTGGTCTTGCAGCTGTTACTGCTAGGTTCATCTTCAACGATGGTGATGGAGCTGTTAGTGGGAGAGTTCACAGCACGCGCTTGCCTAGTACTGTTGTTGGAATAACACCCCACAAACTGTTTCACCGGTCTCTGAACTGTTGAAACGTTGTTTATGTGAGAGGGTTGTGATGATATGCTATTGTTGTTGTTACTGCATAGTAGAAGAGAAGGGTAAGTGTTGCTTGGAGCCACGGGTTTGACATGGTTCTGAACAAAGTAGATGATGTCGTTGTAAAGCTTCTTCATGTGTGCGAGCTCTGACATGAGCATGTTGTTGCTTCTCCTCAGTCTTTCGTTGTCTTCAGAAAGTGCAGCGACAGTGTTGTAGCTGTTGTTGTTGACGATGTTGTTTCCACTGGGCGGCGAGTCGCACCAATTGGCTAACTCGTCCGAGTCGTGCGGAGGGGACACGCTGAGTCTGTTGTGGAAGGGAAAGAAAGGGGGAACGTTGAGTCCAAACTGATGCTGCTGGTGCATGCCCTGCACTTGTTGTTGCTGATGCTGGTGATGGGTTTTCCTTCTGTGGATCTCGCACAACAAGTGCTTCTCTCCTTTCTTGAAGAACTCGTTTGCGAACTCCCATCTATCAGGCACGATCTTTCTGAAACCCTATTGCAAAATATTGCAAGAGCAAGTTGGTTAATGAGGAGAATGAAAAAACAAAATGTAACATCTTTAAGGTCGAGTTAAGAAGTTGTTGCGTTTGAAGTAAATGGCATACGTAGGTGTTGAGTTGGCGAACGAAGCTTGAGAAGTTGTTGTGTTTGAAGTAGTTGGGAAGAAGGTCTCTGGCAAACTCTGGGGGCCGCCAAACAACGAAGGTGGCGTCGTCCTCGCCCCAAGATACGATGTGGTCGGTGGCAGGATCATCGACAAGTTGGTATGTTTTGGTAAGGAAAGGTGCAGGAACAGATTTGTGTGTGTCCAAAGAGAGCAAAATGCTCTCACAGTTATCAAGTAGAAGAGCCATTGCCAAGCCAAGAGAAGGGAAGTGACAGAAGGAAGATGAGATCAGAGAGAGAAAGAGACAGTGAGCATGGGAATGAATGAATGGTGCTATAAAGGAGGGGAGAGAGAAACCGATGCTGTTTCTGTCTAACGTGGTTTCTTTGGCTTGTCTTTTTTTGTTTTGGGAGAGTGGAAAAGAAATATAAAAATGAAACTAAAAAATGATGGTGACAGAAAAAGTAGTATAGAGAGACATAAACGTGTGAGGGAATAAGTGTCTGTAAGTAGTTGTGTGGAGGAGTGTGAAATAAGGGTTTTTCAAGGCAAACCCGTGACTCTATGTGTTTAAGATTTTATTGTGTTGTTGTGCGTATATGTGTTAGTGATGCAGAGAAAGAGTTCAGGTTTTTCTGACAGTGATGGCGCGTACCCAATTAAAAGAGAGCACAAGAGAAAGAAGGTGCAGTGAGTGCAGTGCAGAGAGCAAAGACCATGTTGATGTTGTTGTTGTTGTTGGTGTTGCCATTTTTTGCAATTCTTCTTCCAACTCAAACACTTTCCTTCTTTTCTGACTTTTGTTTGGTGGTTAACATTTTTCACCATCCCAAAGAATGAAAAAAGAAGAAGAAAAGAAAAAGTTGAAATTTTTCCATGGTTTTGGGTTGAATAATTATGTAATCAAGAAAGATATCTCCAATTTCAAAGCAAAGAGAGAGAGAGAGATTAAAGTGGTGATATGTTATAGTTTTTGTTCTCTCAATAAAATGAATTTAAATATATGTATGGAATCTTGTGAAAGAAGAGAATATAAGTCTCCTCTTTTACCTTTTGTACCTTTCCAAAACTCTCTCAAAAACTTTCATCCACTCTTACAAGTTACAATAAATAACATTGTCAAAAAAATAAGAGATATTTCTAAATATTTATAGAAATAGTTTAGAATGGTAACAGAGTTTTGAAACTTGAACATGATGTGGCAGTGTGATAATCACTTTTACTTAGAACACCTAACTCTATAGCTGCTGCTGCAGTTTTTCTTTCCCTTACTTTTACGTTTAGATTCCACGTTTGGCTTTTCTAACGCTTAACCTCATTCTGCTCACGTGCCCAGGTGATTGAATTCAATTATTGACCCTCAAAAGTTTCCACCAAAATTTTTACTTACAACTTTTCCACCTCCTTTCCCCATTCCACAAAACCAATATTATATTCATACACCAACAGGTTTCTCTATAAAGATTTTTATCAAATAATAAAAAATTACAAAATTATTCTTTTCGTTAATTAAAAACTTATATAAAAAATGTATACAAATTTAACTTATGTACATTGTACTTTTTCTTATCATCAATTGTATTGAAAAAGTTATACTAATTCAATTTCCCATACATTTTTTTTATGGATTTTTTAATATTGCCGTTAACTACAGCTGTATTATTTGTTTTGTTAATTAAGAGGGCACAGATACCATAATTTGCAAGGAAAAGATGGAAGGTCAAAAAGAGAAAAAAACTGAAAAGTTGCTTGAAAATCATAGTGGGCAATAAGTGGCCAGTGAAGATTTTTTTAATATCTAAATCATAAAAGTGAAAAGCATATTTATTTACTTATTTATAGTGGTCAAAGTGAAAGAGTAGTGTGGTATGGGGTAAAGTGCCAATGCAAAACAATAGGGAAATCATTTGTTTTTTTGTATCAAATTCAATATTTATAGCCCATTTATTATTCACCATAATATATTGGCTTGTTGATAAATTTGAGACTTGCCAAAAACTAAGTTTGAAAATTAAAAAAGAAAATATATTAATACATTAGGTTAAAAAAAATAAAGAAACCTATTAAAAAACTAAATTTGAGAGTGAAGAAACTTTTGCATATCAACCTTGAATTTAGGTCAATAATATCCCAAAAACCTCGAAATTATCATTAGAAAATCACAACAACACACAGTTGGGCTAAAGAATGACCACACTGAAAATAGGCCCATTTCGAAGCAGGCCATTTCTTCCCCCACCTTCATAATTTTGACCTGTAATTTCATAAATTTTTTTTATTTTAAAATGTACTATTCGACATTTTTTGTTTTATGTTCATACATTTGAGAATACAAAATAAGAAATGTATTATGAATTATGTATTTAAGAATATAATTTTTTTTCATTTCAGATGGTATGTTTTAAAATACAAAAATAAGAGCTTTATTTTAAATTATATATTCTGAAATATAAAACTTACATTCCGAATTACACATTATTTGAGGGTACAAAAAGAAATAGATGGGGATGCAGAAAGAAACTGCCATGATACCCACATTCTGGGCTGGATTAGCATGAGCCCAAATGCTATCAGCATCGAAGAAGAAGGCTTGTGTGTATTTTGTTTCCATTATGTTGTTCAATTAATAAATATCATCAATAAATTATGTGTAACCGAAGCTTTTGTGTGCATTAGTTGACTAATTGGTTTAATTTAAATTATATAGAATAAAGAAACCTTCAATTTTTCAGTCACTGATAGAAAATTAAATACATAATAGTTGTTAGCTGGACTGGATCTAATAAATATAATTATACTTAATATAAAATAAAATAATTAAATATTAGTTTTTTTATGTTAATATTAAGCACTACAATTAATTATTCTATTAATACTCATGCTATTTCCTTAAAAAATTGTTTCATAATTTATTTATCTATAACAATATATATAACAATATATAAAGATGATTCCCTCTTTTGTGTTCACATTTCAAAATACCAATTTTATTTTTTAAAATATAATTATTTATTAAATTTTTTAAAATTGACCGTTACTTTTACAAATTTTTTTACAGAATCGTCTATCTCTCTTTTTCTCTTTTTCTCTAATTATCAACCATTATTCTCTCATTTTTTTTGATATATTTTACTTTAATTTTATTCTATATATTAACTTAATAACATTATATTATCATCACCTACTAATATAATATTTATATATTTAAAATGCGTACAGTGAATAATAATTACTATAATGTTTTAAATGCATAATTTAAAATATTTTAATTAATTAATAATTTAGTATTAAATCGATAAGTATGTTTTACAACAACAATTATAAACAAAGTAAGATATTTATAAATGTTTAATTAAATTTAAAATTATTCATAATTTTTTATTTTAATTCGGAGTTATAGATAGAAATCAAAAAATAAATTATCAATGATGGACTCTTAAAGATTATCTATCATATTTATATTTAGGAATAAAAATAAGTTACGTTATACAATATTGAACTACGACTTTTGAACGATTTTCTTTATAATACTTACAGGAAATAAATATGAAAATGTCTAAATTAGTTTTTCTAATCATTAAAATTAGTTTATCCGTAAGCTGATTTTATAGAAAGTTTTACACAATTTCTCTAAAAATTTTATTTTTCACTTATTCAAAAGTTAATTTTAATCAACAGAAAAATTATTCTATTTTATTTTATTTTTCACTCTTAAATGTCTTTACACAGAATTTTTCCACACCAGATTATTTTTAAGAAATAAATTAAGCATATAAAAAAACATTTGGTTAAAAAAAACCAGATCTTAATATGGTAATAATATTTTAGTCTTTTAGATTGGACTAAGTAAACATAAATAATGTGAGAACCCCAATTAAATCTTTTTATAAAAACCACATTTTTTAAATTATTTTATGTAAAACATCTTTTGATAGATATAGTTAACTGGTAAATTTTTTATTTAGTTGTTTCTTTTCAATGAAATTATTATTGATTGTTGAAAGGTTTAAAATATATATATATATATATATATATATATATATATATATATATATATTTTATTATATATATTTTT
>Ga0099822_1000260_pt1 | contig 43386 bp, 19 predicted proteins | sample CowpeawhiteBW_FD_76839 | JGI IMG/M metagenome (GOLD analysis project Ga0099822, IMG submission 76839) | Root nodule microbial communities of legume samples collected from California USA - Cow pea white BW | ecosystem: Host-associated > Plants > Roots > Nodule | place: USA: California | collected... | reverse complement strand
ATATTGTTTTTTGTGTCTCATTTTTTATCTTTTTTTTTTTTTTTTTGTTTTATATATATTTTAAAAAAAAAAAAAAAAAATATATATATATATATATATATATATATATATATATATATATATTCACACACATAAAAAGAGATATATCACCATCCTTCTCAGTCTCTCTCTGTGATGAATGCTGATATCCTTCTCACTCTCTCTCTGTGATGAATGCTGATTTTGCCCCGTAGTTGGTGCTCATCCTTCTGTTTAACCCTCTTCCATTGAACAATACAGACAACCAAACAAGAAAAACAGAAATTTTCTTCATTTTTTGTTCTCTCTTTTTGTTTTTCCATTTTGCACAATAGTGGATAAGACCCTTTCGGAATCCCCTCCAAAATTCAAGGAACTTGTTCACAATCCCAATCCTCCACAGCACCAAATCACATCCCAAATCCTGAAACAGCACAGAGCTTTCACTTTCAGTTGTGATTTTAGTTAACCTTGGCCCCCAGTTGTGTTGAAACATAGAATCAATCAACTTTGTCTTTGGGGTGGAGAGTCATGCACTAATCCCTCCAGGTCCCTGAGATGGATCTGTTTAAAGAATCCAGCTTGTTGCTGTTCTTCATTGCATTCTTGGATGGACTATTGGTTGAGAGAGTTAGAGGGGAAGCAAGCACATGATCCTTTATTGATAGAGAGAATGAAGAAGTCATCAGAAAGTAGTAGTTGTAGTAGAGAGAGATGTGTGTGGGTGCCAGGGGCAGTGATTGTGGGAGCAGGGCCTTCAGGGCTTGCAACAGCAGCATACCTGAAAGAGAAAGGAGTTCCAAGCCTAATCCTAGAGAGATCCAACTGCATAGCATCTTTGTGGCAACTAAAGACCTATGACAGGCTTCACCTTCACTTGCCAAAGCAGTTTTGTGAACTCCCCTTGATGGGGTTCCCTTGTGACTTCCCAACATACCCCACAAAGCAACAGTTCATACACTACTTGGAGACCTATGCTGAGAGGTTTGCCATTAGGCCACGCTTCAATGAGACCGTTAGGCATGCTGAATTTGATGCCACTCTTGGGTTTTGGAAGGTCAGGAGTTTTAACGAGAGGGAGGTGGCAACAGAATTTCTGTGTAGGTGGCTGATTGTGGCCACCGGTGAGAATGCAGAGGCAGTGCTGCCTCAGATTGAGGGAATGGGGGACTTTAGTGGGACCGTAAAGCACACGAGTCTTTACAAGAGTGGGGAAGAGTTTCGCGGGAAGACAGTGTTGGTCGTTGGGTGTGGGAATTCTGGGATGGAAGTGTGCTTGGATCTTTGCAACCATAATGCTACTCCTTCTCTTGTCGTCAGAGATACAGTAAGAACACACTTTCTCTCTTTTTCTCTTTCTTTCAAAAAACACGGTCAGCAAATTCTAGTTGTATTCAAGAAATAAACATTTAAAAACCAATCTAAATTTTGAGTTTTTTTTTCGTCAAAAGTGTGCACGTTTTGGAATCACTGATTTAACATGAATGCGTGGGAACAAGATATACCTGTTTTTGCTTCTCTGAGATTCTAGTTTTTTTTTTTCGTGTCGTGGTATTTTGGACTATGGGTTGTCTGTTATGTAAAACCTGGGTGCGGGATGGGGTTGTTTTCATTTTAATTTTTGCCGCCTCATACAAGTATTTTGACTTTCATCTATGGAAAACATGGCATATATATACTGTTCAAAGTTCTTACATGATATTCCAAGTCCTATTCTGTTCATTCTGAAAAGAGAAAATAAAGAAAACGGGTGATGACACTGTGAGGCATAACATATATGCAAGTGAACTACACCACCTTCAAAGTTTGGCTTGTTCAAAAAAGACTATGTTAAAATATATTTCATTTTAGAGCTCCCCCTAAATATTATAAAAATGGTAAGATTTAACTTTAATTGGGATTCCCCCCACCTTTTTCCTTCCCATGATTTTCGTAGGAAAAGAGACTCTTTTTCCCATTACATATGTAGAGACCATAGCCTGCAAACAATGAAGGCCTACCAAGGGTTAAAGTTTTCCTCCCACATCGGCTTCTTTCTACCTTTTTCTTCCCTTTTTCTTCCACTCTTCTTTTCGTATTCAAGCTGTATCCATTCACTGCATACTCAAATTCTCATAATTCTTAGCTGTTATGATGGGGAAACACTGAGAAACTCTCACCACACGGTTCCTATTTTATTATATTATATAATATATGCATTTGTAGATTAAGCACTCTTAGGTTCAATTTTACACAGTGTGTATCAAAAACACCGTGTTATGAAAAATAAAACCTGTTCAATGATTTTAAAAAAAATTAGTTTTTAAATATTGGTTGGAAGATATCTTTAGTGAAAACCAAAATCAGGAAATAAAACTAATATAAAATCCAACGTTTGTTTGTTAATTTAATCTATTTATCCAGTATGTAAGACGAGACAAATTAACCCTAATATATGGATACTAACACCATAAACAGTCATTTGACATTTCTTTGTCAAGATGTAGATCAATGCTAATTGGGTGTCTGGAAAACATTATTCAAGAATTTATACCACTTTTTCACGCTGCATTTTGTTATTGGATTAGTGAAATACACTGAATTCATTTTTGAATTTATCCATATGATGGAGTTTAATTGTTTTTTTTTTTTTATGTTGTTTGTTTTTGGGTATGAAGGTACATATCTTACCACGAGAGATGCTGGGAAAATCAACTTTTGGGTTGTCCATGTGGTTGCTGAAGTGGCTTCCAATTCGGTTTGTGGATCGGTTTCTTCTCATAGTGTCATGGTTCATGCTTGGTGACACGGCCCGGTTCGGATTGGACCGGCCAAAAGTGGGTCCCCTTCAACTCAAAAACCTCTCCGGAAAGACACCAGTGCTTGATGTGGGTACCCTTGCCAAGATCAAAAGTGGACATATAAAGGTACTTCCCGTTTTATTAAATTAATTTTCAACTTTTCTTTTCTGGAACCCTTCAGTTTGTGTGCATCAATGTCAAGTGACAAAAATAAGAATTTGATGATCATTGGTTTAATTTGAAATAAATGTGTACGAGGTATTTTTGTTTATAAAAGAGTAGATGGATTTTTTCTTTCTTTTTTAAACATTTCTTTTACTTGAGTAGGCAAATCCTAAAGTTTTGGAGTCATAAAAATCTTCATTAGGTTGCTTTGTAATTTGGTCCTTCAAAATGACAGTAATTTGTTGTGTTATACAAAAGTTAATCCTTCGTGGATGAAGTTCTTTACAAATTGACATTGATCTCGATGGGAGAAATTTATGAATAGCACGTCCTTTTAAAGGAGTAAATTGCATATTAACATCTTTTTATCATCACTGTTCATCCTTCTGCAAATCGATCGCTTAAAAGCATAACTTTGTAACATTTTTTGTAATTAATTTATGAATAATTCATAAATGCATACTTTTAAAACCTAGAACAAAATTAACTTTAATTTTCTCTTCTTAGTGCAAGTTCACCCCTTAAAGAAAGTACGATGTTAATTTCTAAAACAAGTTTGCGTAATTACCTTCTGAATAGTTTAATCAATTACAAAGACCAACTTTAAGTATTAAAATGGTTTTCCTGAAGCACAACAGTAGCATTTACTAGCCATAATCTTTTTATTTAATTGTGAATTTTCAATTAAATGACTCGTATTTACATGTTTTTTTCAGCGTTGGTTTTGTATTGGCAACATCTTCCATTGTTGTGCGGTTTCAGTCAAATCACAGGGCTTTATAATATGTGAAATGTTACAAAAGCTAATGGACAAAAGAATTATCATTATTATTTGAATGATGTTGTTGGGGAGCGTAATTATTTTCATTAGATTGTTGTTTGTTTTGTTTGAACACTGCATGCAGTACTACTACTACTACAACACAATATATTGCCTGCTGCAGGTGCGACCAGGCATCAAGCGGTTAAAACGTTATACAGTTGAATTTGTTGATGGAAGGACAGAGAATTTTGATGCCATCATATTGGCAACTGGTTACAAAAGTAATGTGCCCTATTGGCTCAAGGTATATTAACATTATGCGTCCATATATAAAACTCCTTTTCCTTTTCTTTTCTTTCAATCATTTAAAACCTAAATAAACCAAAATCATATCTCTTTGTTCTATGATGCTCATTTTCATAATTTAAAATGAAAATTACTGTCTTTTAATATCTAATTCTAGTGTAATATACAATTTTTACTCACTTTAACCTAAAATTTTACAAAATCGTAATATGTTTTTTAAGGATTAAAGTCAGCATATATAACTTCTTTTTCAATTTTTTTACTTTCAAATATTAATACAGAGATTTTACATTTTCAGTAGACTAAAATGACACTTCATCCTATTTTAAAACACTTATTTCTAATCCTGCTTCGTTTAGTGAGTTGTTTTACAGATATTTACATACAGAAAATAAAATATTTATGTACTTAATTTCTATGGAAGATTATTTATTTGTTTAGTTTTTCTCAAACGAAAGTACATCAATTATTTTAAGTTAGAGAAAAAAGTAAATGCTTTCTATGTTTTTTTTGTTCTCTTAGCAGAAAAAAAAAATCCCAACATATAAATAATAATTAATTATCAACGTATTTATTTATGACTTTTACGATTATGAAGATTGAAATTTCCATATATTAAATATTTATATTTACGAAATCTTACAACTAACAATTGATTATGTTTTAAAAGTAGTTGATTGATGAAAAGTTGTTCGGTTTTCAAGTATTTAAAAATTTGGCAAATAGTTGTATTTAACGAAAGTAAACGGTTGTGAATGAGGAAAGCACAGGAGAATAAAGAGTCTCTATATGAGAAGTGTGAAAGTGATATAAAGGGGAGAAAAAACTAATGTAATTGGAATGGCGTATGTGCAGGAAGGGGATATGTTCTCTAAGAAAGATGGGTTCCCTACGAAGCCATTTCCAAATGGATGGAAAGGTGAGAATGGACTGTATGCAGTTGGTTTCACCAAACGTGGCCTTCTTGGTACATCAATGGATGCCAAGAGAATAGCTGAAGACATCGAAAGATGTTGGAAAGCAAAGCATAGCACCACTTTTTCCCTCTCACTTAATGTGCCACAATCAAATTCATGATGGGTTTGGGCTTAATTTCATGTTTTTGTTTTTTTTGCCAAATTATTAGAGGTTATAGAGAAGATGATATTGAAGTTTGAGTATTGAGATGGGGGAATTTTGTGGTGGCATCACATATTCTAGCTAGTAGAATCAAGAGTGGTGCTCCTCCAATCCATATGCAGGAAAGTGGACCAAGTAAGAAAGGAAAATTGGTGGGAACATTTGTCCCGTTCACATCTTAATTTTCATGGATTCACTTGTCAACAACATATGTGGCATTCAGAATCTGCGATGAGATGATAAATGAAGTTGAAGAGGGCTCTGGATTTCCTCTAATGTCAAGATGAAGAGGGGTGGGTGGGGATAGTGGAAATTTTTTCAAACTTGGTCCTCTTTACATTTTATACACTGCAATTTTTTTTAAATTAAATATATTTTTAGATTCTGAAGTTAGACGTTAAATTGAAATTTATTTATATTTGAAATTTTGATATATTTTAATTCTGAAACTGTTTTTTTAATCTAATTATGTTTTTTTTTACGTGTCAAACATGTTTTTCATTAGATATTAGAATAAAAATGTGTCAAATAATATAAATAAGTTAAATATTACAACGAAGAAAAAATTATCTGGACAGGTGTTTGATATGTGATTATGGTTTAACATATATTCCGTTGTTTCATTTTTATTTTTTAAATATAGAATAGAGTATGACATTGTGATGCTTTTTTGGTGCCCCTTTGAGACCTGAATGCTTGGTCAGTTCAGGTATTATTTTTTCCCATATTTTATGTAAACTTTAAAAATAAACAGAATAGTTAGGAAAGGAAATGTTTCTTGGTGATGGAGTGCTACAACTGTGGTAGATCATGTTCCTTGTTACTACCTTCCATGCAATTTCGTTATGCAAATGATTCTGGTCCCATGTGGGGGGAGTTAGGAGTTAGGCCTACCATTTCGCTTTTCCATGGAAACTAATTTAAGAACGTAAATTTCAAAACTGCCAAATTTGCAGGGAATTACAGTCGAATAGTTCTTTTCATTTATTACTATTTCCTTTACACACCAACTTCATTAAATTAAGTGTTCACAAGGTTTACATGAATTCTCTCAAAATTATTAATTCATGGGAAAAAAGTATTTAATTTCCTTTAAATTTGTCTACTTTTTTATATATAATTTGACTATTAAATTTATCTTTTCCAATTAATAAATAAGACAATTATACTATGACTCTCATTTTCTTATTTTCATTCTTTACTTCTTAATGTGGTTTAGTGTGAGTCATTAATTAATGTATCACTATCCTTTTCTTTGAAAAAATCAATATTGCACATTAAATCACATCAAGGAGTAAAAGATAAGAGTCAACAAATAGGATTCAAAGTATAATTTTCCTAACAAATATTTTAAACTTTAACCGTGCAAAATAATCCTTACAATTTTATCATTTTACTTTTTAATTATTACTTAAGATTTTAAAAGTAATTCCATATATTAAATTTGGGTATAATGATAACACAGAAACAGATTTAAAAACCTACCATAAATTTCATTTATTCATCACAAAATATAAAAAATTTAAGTTTAATTATGCTTTAAATTCCTAACAAATTTGAGAACTTTTAATTAAGTCGTTGATAATTTTTTGTGATCTAGTACTTAATAAATTTCCTTTTGTCAATTGAGTCCTCGCTTCTAACTTTGTCCTTTAACGGGGTGATGTGACTCTTAAGTAGTTGATGTTGATAAGTGTGATAATTACTTATTATTTACACTTTTTAGAATCTCTTAATTATCTTTTATTCATGTATTTTTTGTGTTAATCCCATGAAAAAATTTAGGATTTTGTTATTTTATTCAAAAACAGGTTTACTTTGATGTTTGTGGACTTTTGTAGAAAAGAATGGAAGATTGGAGAAAAATCACTAGTAACTGTCTGGAGTCACTCGCCCAACTAGCTAGACGTGCTCGCCCAGCGACCAAGACTCACTAGCCCAACGAGGAAGGCTTGTTAGCCCAGCGAGTTTCATATTTTCGTTAAACATTAAAAGTGTCGAGACTCAAACAGAAAGGCAGTTTTGGTAGGAGGAACACTATTGGAACTCAAGACGAAGGCAGAGACACTTTTGAGCTTAAAGGATTCATCTTTCTTCATTCACTCTACCATTCCAACTCCATTTGTGCTCTAGATGTATAGGAGTAGATAAACTCTATTTCATTGGGGTTGGATGTAATGTACCTAAACTCATTGTAGTTTCATATATGCAATAGAATCTCTTTCACTACTTTTGTGTTCTATCTACATTATTTTCATGCATGATGGAATATCTATGCGTTTTGGTGGTATCTAATCATTGGAAAGTGTTTTGGAACCCTAGACATGGATAGCACAACCTAGAGGTTTAGTTCTAGACATAGACCAAAGCTTTTGGTCATTCTAGGCGTCGTTTTTAATGTGTCTTTTGTGTTTAAACATTTAAGGGATTAGTATTTTTACATAAAAGTTCAAAACATGCCCCTAAGGGATTAGGGCTTGAATAATTTTGATGTCAATGCTTGAGTAGATGAGAGATATATATTGTGAGATGATTGCTTAGAGTTTTGGTCATGAATTCCAACCCAATGAGTCTTTGCCTTGGTTATTTTATCACTTTAAAGTTTAGAAATATTTATGTTTTCACTTGTTCCAAATTAATCTATGGTTACATTCAATGCTTAAATTAGTAAGTACGCCTAGTTAACTAAACAAACGCAATTCTCGTGGGAAAACGATACTTGGACTTACCATTTTTTTTACTTACACAACTTGGTACACTTGCCAAAGTCCTAATAGATGTGCATATTATCTTGCCATGTCACCTCCTTCATTTGTCGTTGTAACATTCCGACCAGATATTAGAAATTTAAAATAAAAAAATAAAAAAATAATAGATAAATCACATTTAATAAAATACCATTTCCCAAAAATGCGGGAAATTTGAAACTTGATTACGTCTTTATGAAATACCTCTATTCATAATTATATATATAAACTCAAATACATAACCAAAGTCTGATAATGTGAAAGTTTACAAATCACTTAAAACCAAAAGCTTAAAAAACATCAGATAAATCTTTTCATTCCAGACTAGCCCCGCTCCGGTTCTATGCCTCACCAGACCCACCTACAACATCATCTGCTCACGTGTACCGCATACATGATCATCACCAAACATAAGCAGATAGGGTGAGCTAACAGTTAAACAAATGTATATATAAACCATATAATTTCATCAGATAAATCATACAAGTACACCAAAGGAATTTCTATCCTTTGATTTAACACCACATGGCCATCACCATGTTACTCGTGTTCTACGTCTTCTAGTGAATGTCTCAAGATGTCTTGCTGCAACACCTATCAGTCACAACTGATAGAGCACGTGCGGGAAACCATGTTACGGATCAGACACCGTAACGCCAGGTGGAGTTCCCAATACGAATAACATTCGTAATGTTCCAAGACTACCAAACTCGTCAGCTATTTACTAAGGAGGGCAATCTAGTGGACCCAATCCGTACAACCACAACATGCACATTCACACTAGCAACACTCGCCAACCCGATCCATAACTCAAGAGTTCCTCGTGTTCATCCGCCATCCCGAGCCACAACTCAAGAGATGTTATTCCAAGCCACAACTCAAGGAATACCACGTGCTTTACCCCTATTCTGAGCTACAAATCCCTGAGCTACAACTGAGACACAAGTGCCACTAGGCGGTACATGAAAATCTGGGAAAATTCCAGCTTTTCACTGCACCTCCGAATGCCAAAAACTCCAAAACACCCTGCAATGATCTTTTACTCAATTACAGCAGCAATCATTGCTACCAAAGGTACCTATTCTTTAACCAAAGTCAAATTCACAGAATTTCAACACAATTCCAGTATCCCACATTAATAACCCTCAAATCCCCAATTTGAAAAACTCTAGACCAAGTTCATATCCAATTTCCTTTAATTTCCTTACATTATAGAGTAAATTCATAATCATTTGCTTCCATTTAGTCGATTAATAATCTAAACAACCTTTCCACCGATTACAATCTACCCAGAACCTAGAAAACATCAAAATCGAGCCACCTAACTCGCGTCGCCTTGCGGGTGTTCGTCACCGCTACGCAGTTCATCAAGAAAAACCCATAAATGGGTTTCAGCATTGCGCCGCCTGGCGGTCGGGACTCTACCGCTAGGCGGTTCCACTCAGGAACCCAGAATTAGCTTGGCAGGGATGAATCGCCTAGCAGACATTCATCTCCCACCAGGTGATTACTGGAAAAATTCCAGAAACCCAGAATATTAACGCGAACAACAATGTAATCATGCATAAATAGGATTATTCATCATGCAATTAATCTAATCACGTAACTTAACGAGTAAAACTCCCCTAACCTGGAATTCCTTTGCTTAAAATTGGAAATTTGGCGAGTTCCTCTTTAATCACTAGATCGCCTAGCACTTCCCTTCAACTCAGCTCCCAACTACACCCAATTCTCACCACACACTCTTTGAATTCACACCTCTCACAATGCTCAACAATGGCAGCACCAAAACTCTTTCTCTCTCCCTTAATTCCCACTAAAAAGTGCCTTAATTAGCAATGATGAAAAGAAAAACGAGAATTGGAAGTTATCCTGGCGCTCTAATGACCATCAATTTCTCAAGTAAAGAAGGATGAGACATGTGGTGAGAGGAGCACTAGGGGTTTTACCTTTACCAAGGTGTTAACGAACTTACCTTGTATGTGGTACTATTTACCACTTTACAAAGCATTGGATGCCACCGCAAGTACATAACTTACCAAGACTCGACATCAATGCTTATATCCGAATAATTGAGTCATAACTTTAATTCTTCATATGAAATAGAGTGATGAAATGTAGTGTGATTGATATAATTGTATATATATGTGAATTATTTGATCTTTTAAATCTTTTGCACATTAGCTTACCCTTCATCTGTGTTTCTACCTTGTGTTGTTGTTTTCCTTTTTGCGATGATCTCCTATCTGGTGGGATGGGAGTAGATGTGGTTGCAGTTTCACAGGCACCTTGAAGAATGAGGAGTTATTTATTAGGTTGGTGGAAGGTCTTAGATGGAGTTATTGTAAGTGGGTAGCTTTTGCTTAATGTTAGAATTGGATTTTAGTTGGTTTGTATAAATGTTATACTTTTATAGTCCTATATGTTCTAGGATTGTATTAATATACTTTATACACTGATTTATTTGTTTGAACACTAAGATAAAAAATCTTATTTTATTAGTTTTAAGCTACTAAAATTGGGATGTTACATTATAATTGTATAATTTTAATATTTTAATAATTATAATTCAAAATTGTATAATTATGAAATTATGATTTTATGAAATAAAAATTATGATATATTTTAAATTTTTATTGAAATCATAAAATCATAATTTTATAGTTATACAACTCTGAATTAAAATAATAAAATATTAAAATTTACAATTATACAGTTATACAATTATAAATTTCTAAAATTTTAACATTATAAAATCATAAATTACAAAACTATAAATTAAAAAAATTTAAAATAATAAAATAATAAAATGACATGGGTGACGGTCGAATAAATTGACATGATAAGATAATAATCATATTCTCTTAACATGCATATAACTCAATTAAGAGAAGAAGTTAAGGGTGGAGACTCAATTAAAAAAAAAATTTATTAACGACTTAGTAGACCACCAAAATTTATCAGGAACTCCGTTAAAAAAAATCCTAAATTTATAAAAAACTTGAAACATAAATAAACCTAAAATTTATAATTTAAAAATTATGTCAATAGTTCTTGTAAATATAAGTTTATCTCACTATAACAAAATATCAAATTTAGTTTTCAAGTAATAGCGTGGGTCAAAATACTACCTATAATAGACTAAGTTGACTCTAAAATAATGAAAAGAAAATTATTTAAAAGAAAAATTAAAAAGTATAAAATCATTTTTAAATTTATATTACGAATAACATATATGTCGATTAAAATGATGCTGACTACAAGAATATGGTCAGTTTAATCATCGTTATGCCAATATTAATTTGTTAATAAATAAAACTATTTGTGTTAGTATTTATTTAGTGTCTGCTTAACATTAATAAAATTTATTTAATTTTAGACATTAATAAAGTCGATTTAGTAAGTTTTAAGCCATCATCAACTATTTTTAACTTTTTAAAACTAAGTAAAAATATATATTTTAATGTAAGATAAGTTTGAGCTTAGCCAATACTAACTAAACTTAATATTAAAACATGTGATATAATTAATATCATATATGATGGTTATTCGGTTAGGTCATCTTTGTTTTTGTGTGTTGTTGTGTTGTGCGATGATCATATACGAGAGCAGATGTTGATGTAAATACTAGTGGAGATGCATAGCGGTGAAGAGATTCATTGGGAAAAGCTTTCATGGAGAGCGTTTTATTTTATTTGGAAATAAGATGTAAAAGTTGACTATTTTGGAGCTTGGATTTGTACCAGTTTTCATTGATAACTTCTTTTGTGTTGGTTTGGTTTTAATCTTGTTTTATTTCATTTGAATAAAATGATTGTGTTGGTTTCGGAAAAAAATATTGTTTTAATATTGATAACTTATACTGTGTAGGTTTCGAAAAAAAATAATAATGGAGTTTCTTATAAGATTATTTTAAGATGATATCAAAGTTTTATATTTTGGAATTTTTTTATTATAAAATTACATGTGACATCTCGAAAGAAGTGTTACATTTGTGGTATTAGAACCATGTTTTTCAAAAAAATCTTTTTGGAGGTTTTGGGAAGTGAGCTTGACGCAGTTTTGTTGTGTGTTTTGTAGTTTGTACATGTTGATGTATGACTTGTAAAGTCTCTTTGGAAGAGTCTCTGAGCATGTGGTGGTACTTTGAAATGGTTATATTTGAAATGCTCATATTGTATGCCCTGTAATGTTCTAAATGTTTAAGTTGTGATGTTTGAATTATTTTAACTTGCTATATGTGGTTGATAAACCTCTTGTAACCTAGAGATTCAATCAAACTCGATTTCCTCACTAATACTACTTAATATATCATAGTGATCAACCAAGAATCAATCCGAAGGATAAGCAAATGCAAATGAGTGATTTATTGAACTTGTCTTGTGGAAATGAAGAAATCTAGCAAAGTATACTTGAACTAAAATTGAAACAAACTTAAAATGCTTATGAAGATGCAAAAATACAAACTGTTTGATGAAATGCCTAAATGAAATCTCATGCACCTAAGATGTTTGATGAAAAACTACCACTAACTAAGCATGTAGATGTGTAAATATGTAATGCAATGATCCTAAATTCGAATTAAACACTCAAAACACTTTTGACACCTAAATGAAACTCAATTGAACCATTGAAATTGAATTAAGAAAATGCAATTATGCAGAAAACAAGATTCTGAAAATTTCCCAAGAGAAGTTCACATACGAATGTGCAAGGCAACCTTCAAAATGTGAAATGAAAATGTAGTATTACAAAACATCTAGAAATTATCTCTATTGATTATAGGAACAAAAATTATGCAAAACGATCAAGTACAACTCAAAATCCCAAATCAAGAACCCTAATTAACGGTAAAAATGAACAAATGCACGAATGGTGAATTGGATGCAATGAATGACAAATTAAATGTGCAATGGTTTAGAAACAATGTGCATAAGCTCACGATGAAGTTCATGAACAGTGGTTCAACTCTACAGAAATGAAGTTCATGTTTCAATTTGATGAATTATGTATGGTGGGTCATAACAAATGACCTTTGATATCTAAGTAGCATGAACTCTGCATCCTCTGAAAATTCAACTCGTTTCCAACTCAAATCCAATGTTTTTTTAGATCATCATCACTCAATCACTCAAAATTGAATCATGAGTTCATTTCAGCCATGAATAACAAAAAATGTGGTGTTTAATCGGTCAAGATGAAAAGAAAACATCAATTTCATATCAAGGAACATGTTTACGTCAACTATAATCATTAAAATGAAGAAGTATCTTACAAATAAATCAAAACCAGTAGAAATCCATGGCAGAAAAGCGCAGAAATGGTGCATAACAACAATGAGTGATGTGGTGGAAAAGAGAGAAAATGGTTTCGTGGTGTAAGAGAGGAATGGTGGTGAATGATGTTTCTTGTTTGTGTTTCAAATGTGTTTTGGCGGCCAAATAATAGAAAGATTAGACTTGCTATTGGTTTTACAAATCATATTAACTAACTAAATACCACAAATTTGCCTATGTCCTTTGCAATTTTCACTTGGAACTTGGGTGCCAGGTTTCCCAGCAATTGTGCCAACTTACTCCAACTCACTTGTTCATATTTGGTGACGCTTCCACGTCCATGACCTGCTACAGTAGGTGATTGAGTCCAGGTGGCTCATAGCAGCTCCAAACTCACTCATTCAAAGGGCTCTCTCAAGCTAATTTTGTGTGAATTAAGCTCTACTTAATCACAACAACATCTTTTCACACTCAATTCCAATTCAAAAACTCCACTCTGACGCTCTGACTATACTTCCACTAAGATAACAAGTTATCATTCACAAAACCAAATTATGCTACGTCTACAATGCACGTAGAAGAGCTAAACATGCAATAATGAGATTGAGAGTGGTATGCATATATGAACCATATTTAAACAATCTTGAAGTTAGAAAAAGTGTATTTTAATGTCCTAAAGCTTTCCCAAAATGTGCCATTTCATTTGCATTTGAAAATCAAAAAGTCAACTTTTGATCAAACTTTGGTCAACATTTGCACCAAATGCCATTTTCGAGCAAATTGGTTGAATCAGCTTTATCTTTATGGCTTCTCTGAACTCTGAGATGAGACTCTAGGTCTTCCTTATGCATTTCACTCAAAAATCCAAGAAGACAATGCTAGTCATTCCAACTACTTCTAAAGACTCCTAAAAGTAGACAAATCTACTTCAAAGTTTATCTATAAAACTAAAACTTACACTACTTTGCTACTATTGATTGATGAACCTAATATGAAGGCTAAACTGGACCAAGCTAATAACACTTCTAAGGATTACACTAAAAATGCATTACTCATAATAACACTTGCAAAACTAGACTAGAAATTTAAATAAAATAATATATGCTAATTACTCATAATTAACCACTTAAACCTACTCAAAATAATGCAATTAGCTAAGAAAAACTTTAAATATTAGGGACTTATCAGTGGTCTAGATGGCACACCGTTGACCTAGTACGTTGAACTCAATTCTTCTTGTTGATGAGATCGCGCGGGCCATCCAATTAATGGTCAATGCGATTCAACAACAAATTGCCAACAATGCACCTAGGAATTAGATCAGCCTAAAAGACTTCATGAGGCATAATCCTACTAAGTTAAATGGTAAAGGCTACATCTCATAAGGTTGATGCTTTAATTAGGGAAAGTGAGAAGATCTTTAGGGTCATTGCCTGCCTTGAAGAGTAGAAGATAACTTATGCGTCTTTTGTTCTAGTGGGTGATGTTGAGTACTAGTGGGGTAGTATGTAGCAACAAATTGAAGCTCGTGGCGAGGAGGTAGAATTTCTAATAGGAAAAAATGTATGTGCATGCCTATGTGAATAGGTTTGAATATTTAGCCCAATTCTATTCTCGGAATATAACCAAGGAATGAAGGTGCCACGAGTTTGAAAGGGGGCTAAAACACGAGTTGGCAAAGGTATTGTGACAAGGAGTATTAGGGAGTTTCCGGTTTTAGTAGAATAGGCAAAGATAGTGGAACAATTTAGGTGGACCTTAGTCATGTTATCAAGACTCAAAAAGGCATCTTTTCTAGAGACAAGTGATAAACCTTTTAGTCACTTCAGATTTATGCAAAACTTGATTTTGTCACTAACTAATGCAGTGTAATGACAAACTAAGATCAATCCTAAGAAAGACAATTTAACTTCAAATGATTCTTGAGTGTGTTTGCGTAAAATAGAGGAAATCTAAATCTATCACTTTAAACAAACTAAGCTAAACTAAACTTAGCACAAAGTAAGCTATTAGAACCTAAACTCTGGAAAATAAAAAAATTGCACAATAGTGTTCAAGTGTGAAAATGCATGGAAAATTCAAATGTGGACATAGAACAAATGAATGAACAACCTAAAGATACAAAACAATTTGAATGAACATTAATTAGATTTAAATATTGAAATCACACAAAAAGATCGAGTAGAATGTAAAATCCCAATTCACAAACCCTAATCTAAGGAAATTATTGGTCAAACACACAATTGAAAAATTAAAGGTGAAAAGCTATGAAATCATTGTGAAAATGAGGTGAATAGATCATGTATTGCATCACAAATCGATGAGAGACGAAAAATGAACCTGAAAAACATGCGAAATTGAAAATCAAAGAGAAGATTGAATGGAACTGTGTGTGTGAATTTCTGCAGAATTAAGTTCATGGATCCAAAATTACTTGTTTAAGCATACTCAATTCAAATCAAAAGATCTTTGGTAGAAGTTAGATGACTATGCATCCTATAGATTTTAACTTGTTTCCAAATCTTATCCAGTAACTTTATGACTTAATGAATGCATAAACAATTGAAAGTCATTCATGACCAATTTAGCAGAAAAGGAAACTGAGAAATGGAAGAACAAATGGTGAAATAGTAGAAATCGGTGGAATTGAAAGCAAAACCCACAAAGGGTGAAGAGAGAAAGATCCTTGTTACAATGCCTACTTTGTGGTCATTAATCAAAGAGCCCTCTAGAAAAGCACATAAAACAGTAGAAAAACAAAATTGTGAATATAGGCTATTTTGATGAAGTGAAAATGTATGTATTGGCAGTGTGTAAGTGGTGATGAATGTATATAAAACTTTTGCGGAACTTAAACTGTAAGACCCAAGAAATTTAAATAATTATTTAATAAATGCGAGTAGTAGGAGCCTTTATGGCATTTAATGAAGATTGTTATGACGTGGAAAAGTACTAGCTCAAGTGGTTGAGAGTACTTGATTATGTGAGAGGACTTGGGTTTGAGTCCTATGTATGCCAATTGTATGTTATTTTAATGTGTGTATTATTTTAATGTTATGTTTGAATGTGATTAGTGATAATGTAATCCTAAAATTATAGGAATTATCACGAAACATGTATTGCTGGAATTGGTTGTGTATTGACTGTGTAATTGAATGGTTGTGTGTTCAAACCTTGCTAAGAACAAATTAAACTTCCCTTTTGCAAAATTTCTTTTTGGCATGAATGAGAAGGGTCAGCAAACCCTAGTCGTCAGAGGGAGCAGCCATAAAGTTTGTAAAACCACCAAGTTAATCAGGATTGATGGTTATTAAACCTTATAATATGAGAGGAAAATAGTTAGGTAAAGTGTAGAGGAATTTGGTGTGAAAGTGGATAAGTTCTGGGTGCATGGAGAAAGCAAAGAGGAGGAGAATTGTGGTGGTTCTTAAAAGTCAATGGAAGAAGGAGTGTGAAAGAAGAGTAAGGATTTCAATTGGAGCAATGATTCCAGGTAAGGAGAGTTGTTTTCATATGTTTTTGGTTCGTGTATAATGTATTGTGCTTTGCTATGATCAAACTGAATGAAAACCCTTTCTTTTTGCGCTGTTTTTCGAGGTTTCTAGGTTTTCGCCCAGAAACTGCCTGGTAGTGATGATGATGCTGCCAGGCGACGCATCAGCTTTAACCCAATTTCTGGGTTCTGTCATGAATTGCCTGGCGGCGAGTTGTAACCACCAGGCGACGCGACGCATTTGGGTATGTTTGTTGTGTTTATGAATTTTATGATGTTGTGATCTTTCCATTCAGAATATTATGTCTATGTAAATGTTAAATTATGAATTGTTGGTGTTACTCGAGGTATTTGTGACTCGCGTGGGTGAGCGATTCTGAATTATTGAAAATAGATGTCAATGACGATCCTGTTGAATTGGTATGATGTTTGGGTTGAGTCCGTAGTCGGAAAATAAGTGAATGTGAAATATTGGTGCGTAGGAATTGATTGGAATCGAAGATTGATAGAAAATCGGGCTCGCAGGCATAGGAAACCTGAGCTTTTACCTAGGTACTGATGTGCTATCTGGCGATATCTCATTGGCTGCCAGGCGATAGCGGTGGATCAATGTTGTTTTGGGAAAATTGGTCAATTGGATGTGAGAGAGGCTACCGGTGAATTGAGTTGTGAACAAATTTAGCGTGATCAGATGACAAAAATAAAAGGAATGGGAGGTTAGTGATGATATAGGCAACATATTGGATGTGAGGGTGAACTTGGGATGAATTGATGTGAAATAGGTAATGAACTCTAGTGGTAATCAATAATCTGATATAAGGGAATAGTGGAAAAAGAGAATAACTAAATTGAAATGGTGGGTTATGTGATTATGGGGTTTGGTAAGTCAATGAATAATAATTGAATTATGGGAGAATATATCAAATTCATTAAGTATAAGATGTGGAAAGGAGTGTAATATAGTGGCAAAGAAGGTAAGGGATTATGCTAGTGTGAGTCTTACATTATCTAGGATAGTGGTTGATTCATAATTCTCTGTTAAAGAAGTTCACTTGGATGGATGAAATGGGTGACTTGGGAAGTATTAATTGGCTGTTATATGGGAATCCTACAGTTGTGGTAAATGTATGTTTTGGCAAAATGATGTTAACAATTGTTGGAAAGGGGGATTTATTGGAGGAGAAGTCATATCCATGAATTTGACTAAGGCATGGTGTAGGTTAGAGTGACTAATGAGTAACATTTGTTCAATAAGGAGTGGTGTAATCAAGTTAAAAAAAACGGAATTACGTGTGAAAAGGCATTGTATTTAGAGTTAGGTATTAATTTAGAATTAAGGGTGAATGTGTGAGGACATTTCATAGTGAAATGTGGTCTGTTTTAGGTGCCAAAACTAGCAGGGATTTGTTACTGATATGGCGCCAGGCGGCAGTAGGAGTGCCGCCAGGCGATAGGAGCACCAAGGGATCCTTGCAACGCATGGTGCCTGGTGGTAGGGTGTGGTCCACCAGGCGATAGACCCTGAAACAATGGGTCTGGGAGAGGCATGGTGCTTGGCGGCAATGGTGTTCCGCCAAGCGGTCTACATAGGAATTTCGCCTAGCGGCGCTTAGGCTACGTTAGGCGATAGTGCTGCAGGCAGTGGTTGCGTGTGTTGTTTGTACGCAATGATGCAGGACTTGGATCAGGATATGTTGTGCCATGAGTGGGTAGGCTCATGGATGGTGGTGAACACATGATGATATGAGCGGGGAGGTTCGTAGATGGTGGATCACGTGTATTGGACTACGGGCGGGTAGGTCCGTAGAGTAGGACTACGAGCAAGGATATTCGTAGAGCAGGACTACGAGCGAGGAGGTTCGTAGAAGTAGGACCACGAGCGGGCAAGTTTGTGTGAGCATCATAAATCCTGAGTCCATGGCTAACTATTTCTGTGAATTGAAGGTTAAAAAGCCTTGGGGTATTAAGGTATTGGCCAAGTACTAACTAGAATAATATAGTGAGGTCTATTGATATTATTAACTGATGTGATAATTAATTTATGAGCTCACCCTTTCTATTTGTCTTTGACGATGATCGTGTGACTTGTCACATGCGAGTAGAGGATATTCCAGGTGATGTTGTTGATGCATAACTACAGAGAGAGGGATAGAAGAGGACTTTTGACTAGAGACTTTCTTTATGTTTTATTTTTTTACGTAGTCGCTATTTTGGAACTTGTAATAACATTATTACTTTAGTTTCCTTTAAATTATGGTGCATTGAATAATGTTTTAATTTTTCCCGCATTTGGGAATAATAAAATTATGAGGTTTATTTTTAAATTATTATTTATTTATTTTAATTAAGTAATTTTCAGTAGGGACGTTTGATAAATTGCCTCTTACAAGTGACACAACTGCCAAAAACTCCTTCCAAAAACTAAACTAACTTCTAACTAGTTTAACTAACTAAGCTCATCTTCACTATCAACCTAGGTGGCAAGTTTTCAGTTGGAGCCACAGATTGCAAAGGGTCCCGTTTATTGCGGCTTGTTGCCTCTTCAATTTCTTCCACCTCCTATAGCAAGTAATGCAACCAACTCTATGACAGCTCACCCTTGGCTTCCAATTCAAATCCTTTGTATGCATCATCCTCCATGGTAGCTTTGAAACCTTTCCATCACAACCCTTGATCTAAGTACCATCCTTTGGCTTTAGGAGTGGCATCAAAACCTTACAAAGCTAACTTCCTGCATTCAAAACGTAAATAACAAGTTAGCATTCGAGAAACTAAAACTAAACTACAAGCTAAGACTACACAAATAACTTAAATAAGCAAATTTTATAATTGGATTTTCTATGCAACTTTTAATCAATTCTTTTCCCTTTCAAGGTCAACACAAGTGTATTCAAGTGCTTTTAAGCTTCTCCTATAGTTGCTATGTCCGTTAGAGTTCAAATGCAAAAAGTCAACTTTGAGTCAACGTTCTGGTCAACTCACTAGAAAAGTCAACTCTACACAAATTCCATGAGTTTTGGCTTATTTGGATTCTATAGTGGCCTTCAATGATCACCTCAATGCTATCCTTGAACCTGTTAGCTGCATTATTGATAACGATGTTGTTGACGTGATCAAATTAATACTACTTATATATTACAACTTTAGTATTGTTAAGAAAGTAGCCAAAAGATTATTGATGTGATCTCAACAAGGCTTATAGCTTGGGCCAACGTTTAGGCCCAAATCATGCTCAAATCCCAATCCATGGCCCACATGCATCTCAAGCCCAAAGCCCACCAAGAGGCCCAATAATAAGAAGCATTCTAAAGAAGATCCAAATGGGCTTGCCTCAAAATGGACAAACTTCTCATGGGCTTCAATTACTCTTTTCATGGGCCAAAGAAGATGTGAAGATACAAAGAGATTACATGATTGAGCATTAGAATAGCCTTTCATAAATAGTAGGCTAAATAAACATGTTCCTTATGTTTTAATTGGGCTAATCCAAGCCCAATAGAGAGCATTGGCCAAGACATTCTCCTTGCCACATGAAAGGAGTGGCTTCTAGCTTGCAAAGGAGTGCCATGCCACTTGTCACGCATCCAACCCATCATGCGCATCCAAGGGCCAAGAAAGAGACTTCTTCTCCAAGCTTGCATCTTAGTTCAAATGTAATTTCATATGCATGTGCATTAGTGACCTTTTCTTCTATAAAAGAGAGTTCTAGAGCACTTTGTAGAGTTTACTCTTGAAATTGCTAATAGAATGCTTGTGTTGAGATCACTGCACTCTTCTATTATTTTGAGAGCACCTAAGCTAGAGGTTTCCAACATTTCTTCTAGCCACCTTCCACTAGTCTAGTTTTTAGTCTAGTCTCCTTTCACCACTCCAAATTCCATTGCTACAAGAGCTTTAAACACTTGTTTCCATTTCCAATTCCGCTGCCAATGGAGTCTCAACCAGCCACCACACCTTGGAGCTCCATCAATTATTATGGGTAAAGTTAACTCTAAGTTGTCTTCCAACGAACATGGAAGGGATCCTTGAAAAATTAGTTCTTTAAAAACTATACCAAAGGGGTTAGTTAAATAATATTGGAAAAATAATAGAAGAAGATAAAGATCAAAAGATATAAAAAAACAATGATAAAGAAAATAGATTGATTACACGTGTTTTTCAAAATAAATCTATCATCGGTTATCTAAAGTACATTCTCAATTTATTACTATGTCTAATCATGTATATTATTTTACCTCTAATATTAAGTAAAAAGCTAGTTAACCAAAGCACATTCTTAATTAATTCTTGTTAAAATTTTCACCTTTAATCAAAATACATTCTCAATCATGGGCAAAAACCCATTCAATCACATGAAAGTTTCTAAATTTAATCAAAATACATTCTCAATTAAAATTAAAAACCCTTGAACTCATAAGATTGATATGTTATGTAGATTTAACACTGTGCTAACTTGCTAAAATGTAAAAATCATTACTTTTTATTTGATTAAAAGGCAAAAGACACATATGAAAATAAATCACAAGAATCAAAAAAGCAAATGAATTTATTCATTCTAACCTTAGAATACATAATAAAATTATAATGAAATCAAATCTTGAAGCTTAACACTCCATGAAATCAAAATAAAATAAAATAGGAAAAGAATGGAGAGAATGAAATTAGGCCCCCTAAAAGGTTCCTAAACTCCGAAGTTCCGAGCTTGTCTTTTCTGCTTCCCCTTAGTCTCTATATATAAGACTTGGATTGGGTTCTTCTATTGCTAAAATCTCTCAAACATCTTTAAAATAATCATAAATATCATTTATCTTTATAGTTGTTATGAATATCTATAAATATTTGGAGAGATATAGCCAATTTTAGAACTAATTGACAAATATAGTTGGTTGATAATATCAATTATCTTATATAATTAAATATATATGATAAATTATCACCAACTTAGTACTTTATCCTTATGGCTACTCCTAAGTCGATCTATTTGAACTAAGATTTTATAAACCTATCTAAGATTCTATCATCTAAGCTAAACTACATATCACTAGAACTTACACTAAAAATGCACTAAAAATACCTTATTAAGTTATTTTTATAAAATTAGACTAAAATGCCAACTAAACTAATACTAAGCTAATTACTCTTACTTACCAATTTAAACCTACCCAAAATAGCACAAATAACTAAGAAAAACTCCAAAGATAAGGGACTTATCAACAAGCAATAAAAGAAGTTGTATGATAGACCTCAATTGTCTAGCTCAGGAAATATGAAGTGTTATGAGTGTGGTGGTGCTCATTACAAACGCATGTGTGGTCAACTAACCAGTGTGAAGATGGAGGAAAGGAAGTGCTACATCTGCAATAAGTCATGACACTTTGCCAATACTTATCCTGAGAGGAAGTCAGGTAATGGATTGTGGTAGCAAAAGCTTTCTGGTGAGAAGCCTCAGGCAGTTGGGAGAGTATTTACTTTGTCTGGTGTGGAAGCTACTCAATTAGGTACTTTAATCCAAGTCAAATGTACTTTGTTTGGAAAGTGTGTGCATGTATTTTTTGATTCTATAGAGATACACTTTTTTATCTTTATTGTATGCATAAAAAAGCTTGGATTACCAGTGTGTGATATGGGGAGTGAGTTGAGGTTTCTATACCAACGTTTGGGCAGGTCTCAACTAGTTCGGTGTGCATTGGGTGTCTGAATGAAGTGGTGGGGTGCAGGTTTGTGCTAAACCTTATTTGTTTACCGCTTGAGATTTTAGACGTAACTCTAAGGATGGATTGGTTGATTGCCAATCACATTCGTATCGACTACGGGAAATGAAACGTGGTGTTTCTAGATGCTGTAAGTTTTGAAATGGTTGAAATGCCAAAAAGGGGGAGGGTGAATTGGCTAGTTAAAAAATAAGGTGACTTTTGAAAGCCTAATTTTTTTTTAATTGAATCAAATCAACCACCAAATAAGGATGCAAACACTCATGCATTGGACACTTTTAATCGATTAAAAATAGAGTTAGCCGACTGATTTCATTAAACAAATATAGTCAGAATCAGTACTGATAGAAACAATCGATTAAAACACAAAAATAGTCGACTGAAAAACTGGAAAAAGTGTAGAAATACGAATTTGTGATTTAAAGCAAGATCAATATGAAAGATCAGTCAAGATATGATTAAATGAGTTATACAAACATGATCAATGCTACATATAACACCAGATCTCACAAGAATGTCAAAAACATGGTTTAGATCACAATTCTTTAAACTTTAAAAAGTAATGCAAGAGAGAAGGGTTAGAGAAAAGAGCAATGCACAAGATTTTTATATTGGTTCACTCAAACCTGAGTTACATCCAGTTAATCAAGGCAACTTGAGCTTGACTTTGCACTATTTCAAAAGATTTACAAAGTTCACACCCTTACACTTTTAAAATATGTAAGGATACCACACAATGACTCTTGAATCACGCAAGAATCAAACCAGCACAACAAGACACCTCTTGCAGACCTAGAAAACCACCAAGCACAACCAAAAAGCTTGAGAAAGATCAAACGTCAATGGTAGCACAACCTTGCCTACCACAAGCACCTTCTCCAAGATTAAAACACCAAGTAAAATGCTCCAAGAATGATCTAAGATCAATCTTCAACAACTGCACTCTGTATGATTATGAAAGAGAGAGAGAATTCCACTAGAATGATTTCACGCTTAAAAATGGTCTTCTTACCTCTCTTTTGAAAAATACAACTCTTATAATTAAATTGTTACGAAATTCAACAAGTTCTTTTCAAATCAATCGGTTGATTTGACTTAACTTAAGTGAAATCAGTTGATTAGAAAATAAATCAACTAATTGAACAAGTCTCAGTTAAGACTACTGCAGCTAACCTTTTAATCTGTTAAAAATCCATTCAATAGATTAAAAGACACCATTTAACATGTTGAAAAACATTTCAACAGATTAAGAGACATAACTATGACCCTATACATCTAATTAATGCAAAATGGTCTACAATATGAATTACAATCTTCAAGCTTGTTTTCTGCATGATAAATCCAAATAGAGGGCACGCACACAAGGTTTGATCAACACGTGAAACATCAAATCTCAATATCTTCATCAATGTAAGCATGGTTCCAAGGCAATGACTTCAAGTACCTTCACAAAAGCTTCATCAAATCTTCAAGTATCAAATCATTTAGGCTATTTTATGTTAACATATGTGACTGGGTTAAAACTAAGTTCGGTTTAAGGGGTTCTGATGGATATCAATGAAGGGGCTACTTGTTAAATAGTTATAGCCCAAGAGAAAAAGAAAATAGTGCCAAGGAGCAGATCATTGGTATACAGGTAGTGGAAAAGTGTATTGGTGTTGTTTTTTTCTTCGAATGAAGTACCTTGGTTGCCGCCAAGCAGAGAAATGGACTTTGCTATAGATTTTGTTTCGAGAGCAGGTTCAATATCAGTGGCTTCGTACAAAATGGCTCCTAACGAATTAACAAAACTGGTGAAGAAAGCATATTCTAAACCAAGGCTCAAGATATGGTTGTTGCTCATGCAAGAGTTAGATATTTTGATAAAATGTAGGCGTCATGCTTTAAATCAATTTGCAGTTCACTTTAGTCGAATTGAGAGTCTAGTTGACCCTATTCGTGTAAGTGATAAATTTCCAGATTAATTCTTATACACTATGCACATAGTTTTATCCAAACCTTGGTGCAATAACAATAAAGCTGGAGTGGATAAATTGAAATTTCATTCCAAATATTTTTTGTTGGAAGATCCATTTTTATGGATGTTTTTTAGTGATCAAATCATCTATAAATGTGTATCTGATCATGAATTTCAGAGAGTGTTAAAAGGATGTCATGATACAGTGGAAGAAGGTCACTTTGGACGAAAATGTATTGTAATTAAATTTTTGGACTGTGGTTTCTTTTGGCTGACACTATTCAAGGATGCATATAAATTTGTGAAAAACTTGTGATGTCTGCTAAAAAGCTGGAGGAAATATAAAAATAAATAAGATGCCTTAACAAAAGTCTATTTTTTGTGTGAAGTATTTGATATATGGGGAATTGATTTCATAGGGCCTTTACCCACTTCCTCTGGTTATTCATATGTTTCTTGATGAGTGCAGGCCAAGGCAACAAGGGCAAATGATACCAGAATTGTAGCACAATTTCTCAAGACTAATATTTTCTCATGCTTTAGAGTGCCAAAAAATATAATAAGTGATGAAGGGACTCATTTTTGCAATCAAATAATTGTTGTATTACTTATCAAAAATGGAGTAAATCATAAGATATCTACACCTTACCATCCACAAACCAATGGTTAAGCCGAGGTATTTAATCTAGAGGTGAAGAAACTACTCCAAAAATTAGTGCAATTGAGTAGAAAAAATTGGAATCAGATCTTATATGAATCATTTTGGGCTCAAAGAACAACATATAAAACTCCTTTAGGGATGTCTCACTACTAAAAATTCTCATATTACATGGGAATTTTGTTGCAAATTTGTTAAGAAAACTTGTAAGAAAGACTTTTTCCTGCTATTTTTTCTAAGAATTTTAATTGACAGGTAATTCCTTCGTGGGTAATTATTTCCTACAATATTATAAAATTCGCAAGTATTTCCTACAAAATTTGTTGCGAAAAGTGTTTTATACAAAATATTTTACAAAAAAATTGGCAACAATTTTTGGCAAATTTTTTTTCATAAAAAAATTTATAAGTATTTCTTACAAAAAAAATTCAAAACAAAATTGGTAGGAAATATGAGTTTTTTTTAGTAGTGTCTCCATTCATAATTGTGTATGGCAATTCATGTTAATTACATATAGAAGTGGAACATAAATCATATTGGGCCATCAAGAAGTGTAATATGAATGTAGATGAAGTAGGAGCAAATAGAAAATTGCAACTACAGGAACTTGAAGAAACCAAAATGGAGACATATGAAAATTCAAGGATCTACAAGGAAACATCTAAGAGATGTCATGAAATGATTATTCCCAAGGAATTTTACATTGGATAAAAAGCATTGTTATACAACTCTAAATTAAAGCTTATAGGTACAAAATTGAGATCAAAATGGGAGGGACCATTTAAGTTTGTTACAATATTTCCAAATGGGGTTGTTGAAATAAGAATAATAGAAGATGATAAAACGTTTAAGATGAATTGGACTCAATTGAAGATATTTCAGGAGAGGCAGCCAAAAAATGAAAATGAAATGCATTTGATGTTAAGAAAATCCAAATATAGTGAATTAGCTACAGGTCTGCTAGTCAGGATTCAGCCACATCATAATTTGACATAGTTTTTCATGAACCTAGTTTCATCTTTCTTATCCCAACTCTCTTATGTTGTATTTATAAGTTTATGGTGGTGTTGATTTCGCTTTCTAGTTTTGTTCTGTTTTACAGCACAGTTTAAGGAACATGTTGAAATTTACTTTTATAAATATATGTAGTAATAGGTTGGTTTGATGATTTTGAACATGTTCAGTTGCTATTTTAGTTTATTCTAGTAGTATTAGATCTATTTCAGTTTTATATGTTCATTTTAGTTGCTAACTAGTATAATACTTTTACATTTCAGATTTGCATAGGTGCATTTTAGAATTTGAAGTTAGTTTGAGTTGTTTTTTATTTTTCTGCATTTTTTGTACCTTCTAAAATGTGATATGTTAGTTTCTTTAATATTTATTCAGTTTAGTACTTCTTAAGTATTTGTATATCTCAATAAAGATTTTATATTTAGAAAAATTTTAGGTGCATACTTAGATTTTGGTTTCATAATGAATTTTTAGTGGTTAGCTATGCTTTTTTATAGTCTTTTGGCATATGAAACCTTCTTAGATACTTGCCTCACAATTTTATTCTCAAATTTAGCATAGTTATAGTTTTTGCTTGGTTAATGTTACTTATAATGGTTAGCATGATTTTTAGCATTCTCTTATCATTAACTTTTGCTTAGATGGTGAGTTTTCTGTTTGGATAGCTTAGGCATAGAATTTTCGTCATTGTAGTGTAGTGTTTGTTGTTCTTAAGTGCATTTTTGGTTTCTCGTAGCCAAAATTTTCTATTTCTATTATTTTTTAAATTAATCTAAGTTTTGATCTCCCTTTTACTAATTAAAAGTTGTTTAGCAACTATTTGTCAATTTTAATAATCAGTTTAATGCAACTTTCAAATTTTACAATTGTAGCCTATTTTAGTGGTTAGCTTTTGTTTTGCTTGATTTTGTCATTTTAAACTTGTTAGGATGGTTTCTTTAGGCTAGTTTAGAGCAATTTACAAATATTTGGCCATTCTAGAAGAATTTTTAAGGTTTGAGCAATGAATTTTTTAAATTTTATTAGGAGTCATTTTTAGGTGATTTTAGTCAATTAGAACTTGTGTAGATAATTTTAGGCATTGTTTTAGGTGTGTTCACATATTTTACATATTTACTCTTTCATTATGGTCAATTTTGTGATGTGCATATATGTATAAATTTTCTACTTTGAGTAGATTGATTTCTAGCTATTTATTACATTCCTTTCATTGATGGCTAGAAAGTTTACATGTTTAGACATGTACAGAGGGTCGGGTATTACCCGGCTAGAATGGATGGGATGATCTCGGCTAGGAGGGTGGGGAGCGTCCCAGCCTAAGCGTGCACAATAGAAGCGTTAGGGAAGCTGACTATAGTGGGTGTCGGGTATATCTCGACCCATTTGTGTAGAGAGGTGTCAGGTTCATCTTGACCCAAATAGTGGGTAAGGATGTCTTGGCCCAATGTGAAAATAGGCAAGGTACAAGCGTGTAAAGGAAGATGTGCAATCTCATACTTATTAGGAAAGTATAACGGTACAAGAGGAATCTTTTGCAGTTACAATATGGCATTCATGGGGTTTTATTAGTATTTATGAAAGAATAAAAACGACCTCAAAGGTAGTAATGAGAAGATTGAGTCCAGGTAATATAAAATAGGGTTGAATAGTCATAGGTAAGATCATCTTTTCTATGATTTCTATACTCACTCTTACACTACGTTGAGCTAACTTGAGCGTCGGAGTACCTGCAAGTACCCACCCTCTAGGAGCGGCACTTGCTAGCGACTCAGAAAATGCTAGAGAGAAGAAGAAGGGAAGAGCAGAAGACTCCTGAGGTCGTTTGGTCCGGTTCAAGAACAAGACATTTTAGTTTTGACACAATACATGCATTGAGAGGCTTGAACATAAATGTTTGATTTCTAGTGTGATTCACTTGTGTATGCTTCACTATATAACTTGTGGAAACTCTTATTGATACCATATGTTTTGAACACACTTTTGACATGATATCAACCATTTTTTACCATAGCCTACCTACAATTATACACCATTTCACCCATGATTCGAGTCTTTTTACCCTTTCTTGTGTTCATTTCACCTTGTTGATCAGTCATGATTAGAAGAAACATAAAATATGGCTTATCTAAGAGTTGTGAAGCAGTGGAACAAGTTGAATGAGTGTGTGTAACTCAAGTATGGTTGTGTTGAGGTGTTTCAAAGTGAAAAATTGTTGCATAAAATGCTGAAACAAAAAGAAAAACAAAAGAGAAAAACAAGTGCTGAAATGAAAAGAAGCATAAGTTGCAAATAAAAGAGAGATGAAAAGTTGAAAAGAAAGCAAAGTTTGTTGATTATGGTGTGGTGCCAAAAGCTGAAGAAGATCTGAATTCACTCACTTAGCCATCGTTGCTCTACTATTCACTACTTAGCTGAAGAAGATCCAAAACCTTTTTTGACACACCCTTAGCCAAGCTAGGTTACAAGCTGAATCTTAAGTCTTATTGATTCTATGTGTGCTTTTGACATATTGGTGGATGTTAGAGTCTTTACAAGCTTATGGAAATGTAGTTTTATAGCACGTGCAAAAGGCAAAACACTTTCTATTGAGAAATTTGAGAATCAATGAGTGTATACACTTCCTTGAGAGGTCAACTCTGGTGTCCATAAGTGAATGACATGTTCTTTGCTGAAACACAATGATTTAGACTTTATTTAACTAGTATGGATGTATTTATGCTTATTTTAGTTTGTTTTGCATATGCACATATTAGGAATTGATGTAGTGAGTGACTATCGGTGTTAAAATCTTGTAAAAATTTTGATGACTTGAGCCCAACCATAGGCCAATCAAGGCCCAGTCACTAGAGGCATGCTCATAAGAATACAAGAAGACATGGAGCTTCAAGACTACAATGGGCTTAATGGGCTTCAAATGCTTTTCTCATGTATAGTTTTAATTTAGGCCATGTATTAGGCCAAGCTTTCAATAATTGTAAAAACACTATAACATAGATTTAAGTAAGTTGTAAAAATAGTAGAACATAACTTTAAATAGGTTGGATCATGATGGAAATCACCCTAAGGTCTTATAACTTGGGCCAATGGCTAAAGCCGTTTATCATTTTGTGTTTATAAATACTTAAATAAATGTATAGGTGCACTGTTTTTAGTGGTGTAATTAGCATATTTGTGGGCTTATATTTTAGGCTCCAGTTTTATTTTTGTTGTTTTTGCATTTTTTTTCATGTCATTCGTTTTGGGTTGGCAACATGCAACCAATTCTACCAGCATGCATCATCAGTTCTAGGCCAAGACCAAACAAAAGCACAATGTGCTCTAATGGCCACTCAAGCACAAACTTTCTCAGGATTCCTAGAGGCTTTGTTCAAGCTAGAATTTAACATCATTTTTCGTCTCCCTAACAACTAGAGTTCCTTGGTTGTTTTAGACGCACACTACTTCCTCGTTGAGACATCTAACCCCTTCTAGTAGTTAGGGTTCCTCGTCATCGTCTAGTCGTTAGGTTATTCATTAACTACCTCTTCATCATATGTAAGGATAACTTTGAAAAAATATACGAGTGTTTACACCTTTGTGTCTTCCCTCATCTAGGACTTCACCTTGACCGAGAGTTAACCTTAGAGTTATCTCATCGGTGAACCTCCAACTTCCATCGACGAAACTTGGTGACTTATTCGAGTTTTCCACTGCATCCTCCACTCATTTGGAGGTCCTTTTGAGGATTGTCGTCAGTCATCTTTAGTAGATCTGGGACGAAGGTTTTCTGTGAAGACTCCATCCTTCAAGAGTTCACCACGGAGCCTTCGTCCATCATTTGGTATTCAGAGCTCCTGGTTAGTGCTTGGAGGTCTACCAAAGATAAGTTTCCTTCTTTATTTCACTCCTTTTTTGCCTATTTGATTTCAATCATGTTCTTGTGTTCCTTTTGAAGTTCCTTAGGCACTTTTAGAGGACCTTATTGTCAAGATTAGGGACTAAGTTGAACTTTTCTACCACTTGTCACCTACAAATAGATGGACAAATAGAGGCAGTTAATAGATCCTTATCTACTTTATTTGGGGTGGTCTTGAAGGGTAATCATAAATCTTGGGACGATGAGTACCTTCCCTATATAGAGTTTGCATATAATAGTAGTTCATAGAACCACTAAAAGCTCTCCCTACTTCATTTGATTTTATTCATTAAGAAGGGGTATCTAAATCTAATTTATCAAGGATTTGCATGAAGAGATTAGACAACAAATACAACACCAAACTGAGAGATACATTAAATATATTAATAAGAGGAAAAGAGAGGTAATCTTCAATGAGAGAGATTTAGTTTGGCTTCATCTAAGAAAAGAAAGGTTTCCTAAACAAAGAAAGTTCAAACTTAACCCTCATGGAGATGGTCCTTTCCAAATCCTAAGGAAGGTCAACAATAATTCCTATCAATTAGACCTTCCTGAGGAGTGTGGCCTCAATACCACCTTTAATGTGACTGATTAAATTCCTTTTGTAGGTGGGTATGAAGAAGATATAGACTCTCCATATTTGAGGACAAATCCTTTTAATGAGGGAGGAAATGATGACTTGGGCCCAACCATAGTCCAATTAAAGGCCCAATCACTAGAAGATGTTCAAAAGAATACACGAAGACATGGAACTTCAAGACTACAATGGGCCTAATAGGCTTCAAATGTTTTTCTCATGGACCAAGGAGGACATAAATATTTGATGAGTTTTCTAATAGTCCATTAGTGTAGTTTTAATTTGGGCCATGTAAAGGAATAGAGGCTCATCAACCTCCTCCACTCTTAGTCTTTTATTTTCATTTTGTTGGTAGAGCTTAACACAGTGTCCATGATTTGTTGCAGCTTAGGATTTTTGTCAGTGTCACTCAATGGTAGAACCAGTCGTGGGTTTCTCATTTGTGGGAGTAAGAATGAATTACATGCCTCACGGTGGGCACCAATATAATGGCCAAAGAGTTAAAAGGCTCTCAACTCAAGAACATAGAAAAGAAAAAAGAATTTAAGTAAGTTATCAATCTCCAGTTTAATGAGAATTTAGGGCTCTCAAAACATGGTCCCCTCTCCGTGGAGTTCTACACTTTATTTATAAAACTTTTGTTACAAACCATATCTTTTGCAAAGCAATCAAATAAAAACCTCTTTATCTTTTCCTAAAAAATCTCTTTTAAATCTTTAAGTGGTTTAACAAAATAACAACAAAATCCTAGCACATTATCTTTGTGCGATTATGATTCCCTATTCTTTCTTACTCGTTAATCTTGGGATTGCGGATCTTAATACAACTCCTTCAGTCAAGAAGTTCATCATAGCCAATTGATAAGTTGGGTCAATTTTGCTTTGCTCTCACTGATCAAAACCTTCACTATATGCACCTTACTTCCTTCAAAGACTAACCTAAAACTACATGCCTCCCCCATTAACCGAGGCCTGAAATTATCGGACCAAACCCTCCAACCTTAAGCCTCATTGTTCTGTCTAAGGCACTAAGGATTTAAGCTTTAATCCTTTATGCTTTGACTTCCTTTCCCTCGTTTAAACAAGGATCTTTACCGGACCAAAACTCCCAACCTTAAGCCTCATTCTTCCAATAGAGGTACTAAGGCTTTAAGTTTTAATTTTCAACTATTCCTATGTTTATAGTTGAGGATCTATACACTGGATAATTTTAATATGAATTATTTTATTAAAAATCAATTTCATGTTTGTTTGTATATGATTTGGAGTTGGTTTTACTATATGTAGTCCATTAGCTACAATTAGCTTGACTGAAGTTGCTATAATCAAGTAGTATTAATTAGATAGCGTCAATGACAACATTATCTAGGAATGCCAATTCAGGGCGAGCCCAAATGGTCGTTTAAGTAGTAATTAAATCCGAAATGTTCAATTATTACAAAAACCAAACCATAAAAATTACAAAAGAAAAGCCATAATAAAATTGAGTAAAAAGTCCCGTCGTGATCCCCACTCCGTCTCTACGCATGTGCATGCTCACCTGCATCAACATTTGCTCTCATGTAACCAGTTACATGATCATCGTCACACACACACACACACAAATAGGGTGAGCACATTTAAATAATCCAAACAAATATAAAAAATAACTATACATATCTCTATATTATAACCCGGGTTAGTATTTTTTTCCCTTTTTCCTTAGTTCTTCACTTCCAACACTTGCATTACATGTCTATCATTTCTATACCCTTTAGGCGAGATCAATGATCGATCTTTGTTGCACGAGTGTCTACTCGCCCTTCCGACTACAGGCCACCACTTGATAGTCCACACGTGGGAATAACTTTGCCACACCATCTCATTGTGACACCAAGTGGAGCTCCCCAAAACAAACGTAAGTTTGTAGTTGTTCCCAGACTACCAAAGCTCTATCAGAATACACTGAAGAAGGCAATCACTCGAAACCTCGTCGTACGCGTCACAACTCGCACACTCCACTATACTTCCTAAACCACCAGGCTACAACCTAGAGTGGTCACGTGTTACCCCAATACGATTTGCACTCGTAACTGGGCCCCCAGCCAAAGCCTCGCATCATGAACATCACCTAAAGCTGTGTAAAAACCTTTCCTCGCGCACCATCACTGCACCAAAACTGCCTGACGCGCATCTCACACTACTAGGCGGAATTTGGGTCCAGACCGCTTGTCAGGCATCACACACCGCCAGGCGCCAAGCGCCAGCAGAAATCTCATTGCACCGTCACCACCTGGCGGGCTCCACCTTGCCGCTAGGCGCCTCACGTTGACAGTGGCCACTGCCACTAATTTTGGACTCTACCACCTAGCGGCTCGCACCACGCCGCCAGGTGCCATACAAGTAGCGTAATGCTATTGATTTTTGGTACTTTAAACAGATCCCAAAGGATCTCAATCATACAACACACAAAAATATAGTTCCAGTAGGATTTTCCAGTCATAAGTCTATAACAAGATCACACCACACCCATTTAAACATGCCATCAAATCAATTATTGTCATGTACCCATGCTCTCCTTCCTTTACCCTTTTAAACATGCCACATGCACTCAACATACGACCAGTCTTATGATCATACAATCTAATATTTATATAAACTCATAACTCACACTTTGGTCATTATTTCTTATGTACTTTACTAACAATTCCTAATCAAAAAAACCATGTCTAGGGAAAAATTATGCCAACCATACCATGTCCTATAAATCCATCTCACTCTTATTACCAAATTAACATACTCTCTGAGATATAGCTTATCTCATATTACAACCATTTAAAACATCTGCTATATTATATCACCCTTTCCATTTTCGCTTTCTTTAACCTTATTTAGTTTCCTAACATGCCACTTGCATATACCTAACATGCCACCTCCATTTTAGTCATATACATAATAATTCACCCTTTAAATACCTAATAACACGAAATCCATACCAAATCAATACAGCAAGCTAAACTGACGAGCCGCCTGGCAGTAATTCCTGTACCACTAGGCGGTGTATGCATATATGGGTTCTGCCCAGATTTTTCCAGCACTGAAATGCACCCTAATATCCCAATTACAGTACCCACCTTCATACTAATGAGTTTCTATATGCACACATCATACAGAGTTCATACATCATCCCTATCATCCTCAATTCGGTAAAATCAATGCATCAATCATTGAAATAGTTCATGATTATTATCCCAAAACCAGCATAAACCCTAATCCCCAATTCCATTCTCGAGTTCATGCAATTTCCATCAATTTAGTAAGTGCAAACCATAATTCATCATGGCAACCATATATGTGCAATAAGAATACAACCCAAATACCAGAACATCACTGACAAACCAACAAAAACGGGAAAATGGGAAGACGCAGGTTGCGTCGCCTGGCGGGGCACCCTCAGCCGCCAGGCGGTTCATAAGAAAACTAGAAACAAGCTTAATCACATTAGGTCACCTGGCGGCACATTAACTACCGCCAGGCGGTTTCTGGAAAAATCTATAAACGCGAACAAAACTTGACATTAACAGAGATGCAGGCTTTAACAATTCCATACATTACATGATTACACAAAAATCACAATTTAAATAATGAAGGAACTCCCCTAACCTGGTTTCCTTTGCCAAATTTGAAAGTTGTAAGCTTTTCCCTTGATCACCAATGGCCTCCTTTATCTTTCTTTCCCCACACACCCTTTGCTTCACTCAGTTCTCTCAATACACTCCCAATCTCATCCTCTCTGCTCTAATCTCAATGACAGGTTCACAAAACCCTTTCTCTTACCCCAAATTAGCTTTTTAATGTGACCTTAATATTGGTTAATTGCACCAAAACGAAAATAACATTAATCAAAATTTAATTATCACTTAATGGCCTAATGCAATCTTTTTTTCAGCCACCCTTGCTGCCATGTACTCTAGGGTTTACATGCCTCTTCACCTTCATGCTAGGGTAAATTTTGACTAAAAGAAAGTTATTGTGTTCAAGTCAAGGTTTGAACCTATCACCACACAATTGCAATTCAAGTGCACAACCAACTCAACCGAGTCACCTTTCATGCGAATATTTATGCATATAAAACTATCTACTTACTCATCGTGCTCCAAACATGTCATCAGAAAATAATAAAATTTAAATAACACATAGTTGGCATAAATAGGACTCAAACCCAAGTCCTCTCACACCACTAAGTACTCCTAACCATTTGAGCTAGTACTTTTTCACATCATGAAGGTTAACATTTAATGTCATAAAGGCTTCTCCGACCCGCATTTATTAAATAATTATTTATTTAATTATTTAAATTTAGTGGGTCTTACAGGTGACATGTTGCTATTGTACTTTAGCTATAATCTTCGTTGTTATTTTTCTTGTCTTTGATTAGGTAACCAAATTGGAATTATTTCGATAGAAAATGAATATTAGTTATTATGATTTTTTTTATTTTGCTCAACACAAAAAACAATATTTCGCTCATCACAAATGCGGGCTAGTCCGCTGACCCGCGAGCAAACCCACGGGGCGGGGCAGGGCGGGCCAGAAAAGTGAACTTGATATTAAACTGTTGGGCGGGCCAACCCAGCCTCCATTTTATGGTCCAAAACACGGGGAGGGCCAAAACGGGTCGGACTGGCCCGCTTTGCCATCCCTAACATTATCTCTCTTATCTAAATTTCTAAAATTGTTTACCTAGAAGGATTGTGATGAATTTGGATTATCTGTTGGGTATTTAGGTGTTATTTTTCTACTGTGTCTCCATAATATACCAATTATCATTAATTTTGACGTTTAAAATATATTAAAAAGATATTTATAATGTCAACACAGTGTAGGTTTAATGCTTAGTAGAGAACAACACCAAAAAAATCAGTATAGAATCTGGACTCGATTATGATATGTATCTATCTATTTAGCCTTTTGAATAAGAAAACTATGGATTTATTATTATTATTCTCTTAATTGTCATTTAAGCATAGTTATGCTAATATAAAATTCTTATTAATTGTTATAAGTACAATAAAATTATTCCACTAACAACTTTATTCCTCTTTGAAAAATATCCATTTTTTAAAATAATTCATTTTTTTTATAAATTTACAATTCCATTTTTTTTAACTAAAACTTAACTTACAAAATAAATATGTACAGTAAACAAACATAATAAACTACATATTTATATAAATATAGTTTATTATCGGCTGTCACTATTTGTCACTTTTCTTATCTATCCATAGTCTTATAAAGTGCAACTTTTTCTGAAACCTTATCAAGACCTTGACGGATTTTGTTGTCCTAGAATGTATTTTTCTTTTCCCGACGAAGTTCAGATGTGTATAAAAAAAATAAAAAATAAAATACAAAACAAAAACAATCTGACACCCGAAAGTTATTCTGAGTTGCAAATCATTGATAAATTTGTAATCAATAAATAATATATTTGAAAATGTGAACCTATTTATAGAGTGTTGATCAACCCTTTATTTCGATGGATATAGATCAACCTAACCTAGTGATCGTAATACCTTATTAGTATTTGATTTCATGATTAAATACGTAATTTTGTTTATATAGCTTAATCAAGATGACGTCGTTATGTCGATTCCAAACTCTTAAAAAGTATAAGTAAAAATGGGAGAAGATCATCTGAAGTACAATTTAATGAAAAATATTATGTGAATTCATATAATTTGTTTGCAAGAGTTCATACCATTTTTATGCAGTAAATGAAATAAGTTGAGTGATTAAAATGAATGTATTTAAAAAATTTTACTACAAATATCCGGACATGAAAAAATACTACATGTGATAATAATATAATCGAAAATCAAAGTGGAAGAAAAATAAATGCATATTTGTAAAGTCTCTTCAAAAATGAATAATAATTATTAAAAAAAAACCTTTTCGTCTTCTTTCTACTTATTTAAAAATAAATAAAATAAAGAGTGCTTAAAATTGAATATTACACTAAATATTAGATGTTGTACTTTTCTGTCGTTTTATTTTTTATACCCCTATCCACCTTAAAATAGGGTGTACTTACTCATTTATTCCATTTATAGGATGTTAACAACTCAACAAGCCATGGGCAAAATTGGAGAAAGGTTGTGCTAACCCTACGATCTTCAACATGAAAGTACTACGGACGATAATAATAGGGTACTTAAAGACGCTCTTTCGTCACGTACGATATGTCTACACATTGATAATGTAGGACATACGTATTTGTGTATATATAGCGCACAACAGGCAATGGTTTGATTCAATTTTTATAAAATAAGATTTTGAATTAAAGCTTATGGATATAAATGGTGAATGAATAAAAGACATGCTTTATAAGTGATAACAAAATTATGATGTCAATGGTACGAGTATGGTACGGGTAGTAGCTTTCCGTACCCTACCTGCTGGATAAATATCTGTTCCGTATCCGTATTCATATCTGTCAGATATCCATTATGCAGGTACCACTATAACTTTTTAATATCCACGGGTATCCGCGAGTATTTACAAAAAAAATAAAAAATAAATATTTAACAACGCATCTTAGTCATAAATTCAAATAAAATACAATACATAACATTCATAAATTTTAAACAAAGCCCAAAATATTCATTTAAATAGTGTTGAATGAAAATTTACAAAGAAATGATTTTTTTTAAAACTAATTGGTAAAAAAATAACTCATTAAAAATCAATATGTTAATATTTTAATCATGTTTTGTTATTTTTTTTTAATTTAAATTAGAGTATAGCGGGTACGGGTATCCACAGTTACGAATACTATGATACCCGTACCAGCCCCGTTAATATGTGAGTATTAAAAATACCCATACTCGTTACCCGTGGGTATCCATTTACAATATCCAGTTCCTATCCGTTGCGGGTTTTATCCGCGAATACCCGCGAATACGGATATTTTTGACATCCCTAATAACAACATTGTCAGGTCGTGGTGATAACACCCTTTCCTTGTTGATGTATTTCTTTTCCTGAGTGTCCGATCAGGTCGTACTGCGAAACTCCTTTAATTCTTCCATTGCATGAATTTGGTTGCCCTGGTTCGAAGCTCGTCCAGATTGCTCACGGGCTTCTTGCATAGACTATCAAGAAACGGGCCAAGCTTCAATGCTGTTATAAGGTGGTGCATGACGACCTAAGGATTCAGATTATAGATATTCAATGATATCTTCCTCAATCGCTCCATAAATTCCGGTAGAAATTCTCCCTTCTCTTATTGTATATTCATTAACGCCAGAGAGGTGAAATGATGTGGTTTACTGGTGGCAAACTGAATGCCAAAATGGATGACCAACGTATTGAAACAATCGATAGAGTTGGGTGGTAATCGTGTGAACCAGTTGAGTGGGAAAACACAATAGAGAATTGCATCATCTAAAGTGTACAACCCTGCTTGGGTGGTGAATACGTCCACGTGCTCCTCTAATCAGTATTGCCATCGTACTGGCTCATAGTCAACCCTTCCAGTGTGCGAGAAGTACTACCTCCACGATCCGGTCCACGAAGGGGTGGCGTCTGGCTGTTCTGGATCTCGCGCCTGTTTGGTTGGTGGTGGTTAGTACACTGGATTCGTATCGCCCTATGCCGCCCTCTCCTTCTCCATTATTGTGAGATTCTTTCCTTTTTGGGAATTTTGCTCAATTTGCCTCCGCATCTGTTGGTTCTCCTCTCTTAGGGCATTTATCTCTTCCTCGTTCTTGCGTCTCAATTCCTCTAACTAACGGTTCGTGTAACATCCCGTCAGGATATTACGAATTTATAAATAAATAAAATAAATAAATAAATAACAATGCATTTAATAATACCTTATTTTCCCAAAATGCGGGAAAATTTAAAATTTATTAAATGAGCAAATAAAGTTCATAATCCATCAGTTCCAAAATTAAAGAAGCAATGTTATAAAATCACCCATCAGGATTTACAACTGTTTCAAAAGAAATAAAGAAGCATAAAATTCCCCAAGTCGAACCCCTCTCCGCGACTAAGCTCCCATTGAGCCACCTGCATCAACAACATCTACTCCCGTGTACCGCGTACACGATCATCGCCAAACACACGCAGATAGGGTGAGCTTAACATATATATCATATATATATTACAGATATGTCTATGTTCACATACACACGTATTACCATACATAACTTAAACTTTCCACATTATTCTATACTTTAATTTCTACCATCTGACCCCCAATCAGATCATTCGTGTTCTACATCGTCTAAGGATTACTTCAAGGTGACCTGCTGCATAACCTATCGGCCACAACCGATAGAGCACGTGTGGGAAAACATGCTACAGATCATACATCGTAACGCCAGGTAGAGTTCCCATATACGAACATAGTTTGTATCGTCCTAAGACTACCAAACTCGTCAACCAATAACTGAGGAGGGCAATCTATTTGGACCCATCCGTACTGGCCACAACTAGCACACTCACACTGGCAACACTCGCCAACCCGAACCACAACTCAAGGGTTCCTCGTGTTCATCCGCCATCCCGAGCCACAACTCAAGAGATGCTATTCCGAGCCACAACTCAAGGAATACCACATTCTTAACCCCTATCCCGAGCCACTACTTAAGGGATACGTTCCAAGCCACAACTCAAGGAACACCAGCAACCCCACCTTTAAAGCACCACTAGACGCCTTGTAGATCACAAATACACAATCAATGTTCAAAGTTGCAGTAGTACAAATCGCCTGGCGGGGGACACGTACCGCCAGGCGCTGCCAGCTCCCAGACCGCCTGGCGGTTGTCGCGTGCCGCCAGGCGCATAGTGGCTATAGTTCGTCCTCGCTGCAAGTTCCGCCTGGCGGAAGGAACCTCACCGCCAGGCGCCCTCGCGCCAGTTGCCCATTGTTGGCCTCTACCGCCTGGCGGTTCCCACTGTCTCGCTAGGCGCTGTGACAGTGACAACCCTCTGATTGTATTGGTTATCACACAACGACTCCACTCATCACCCAAGCATCCATATTCACGACCTCATTCTTCACTCACCCATATTTCTCCAATGCTTGTTACTATCTTCAAGAAACAATCCTTCAACCCATGTGACCATACCAGTTTACCACATTAGTCCTCCTTAAGGATCATTTAGTCATTTCTACGTTTCTAAGTTTTCTACCCCATAATCATAAGGAACAGCTAACCACCCCATTGTGTTAATCAAATTACACGCTCTCTCATTTATCACTAGTAATCTGAACCATGATCCAACTCTCTACAAAATTGCTTAGCCATTTTATACCTATAATAGTACTCATACCACAACATGTAGGGGTATTACCCTTCTCCTTGGACCTAAAGTATCCTTTGCCTTTAACCATAACTATCGTGAAACATTATCTGCATATCATAATTGTAGTTGCACTACTTTAAGCATCATACCAGAATCTCATTTTTCTAAATCCTTCCTCATAGTTCCCTATACTTATTTTAATCTAACCATCTTCAAGTTATATGATTTCCTTTTTACAGGCTCAAAATTTCGTGGCCCTAAGCTCCCTCTTAGTGTACCAACCCTCCCATTGAACTACCTCAGAACCTCAATTCTCTCGCAGCTAAATGGAGTTAATTTCCTTACATTGACGCCTGACAACAAGTCACGTACCGCAAGGCGGTGCATCAGTTCTGGAATTTCCAAAATTTCGCACTGCACTCGCACGAATCCAATTTTTCTCTCCCTAGTCCTCACGAAGTTTCACACCCATAAAAGTCGCGTTACCAACAGTACCTACTCCATAAATTTTCCCTCAGGTTTGCCACACCAATGGGACTCACATTATCAAAATTTTCAAACCTTTCAACCTAAATACCTAGTTGCACTGTTACATTCGTTTAAACCCAAATTTCCCTGCGTTCAGCAGAAGTTTCAACATCTAATCGTTCACCAAAAATTGACATAAGGTCTTTCCCGTTTGGAAACCACCCAGAACCCGGAATCATCAAAAATCGAGACCTAACGCTCATGTCGCCTGACGGCTGATTCAACACCGCCAGGCCCTTCATCTAAAACCCAGAAACTGACCCAAACCCACGTGTCGCTTGGTGGTTGAGGGTGTGCCGCCAGGTGGTTCCCACTTTCAGAATGCCAAAACTCGCATAAACAAATGAGCCGCCTGGCGGTGATTCATCACCCGCCAAGCGGTTTCTGGAAAATTTCCAGAAACGCAGAAATTCAAGCATACAATAGCAGATAGGCATTCAATTATCATACATCACATGTCATTATTCTTTTAAAACAAAACCGCGGAGTCCAGCTCCCCTAACCTGGATCCTTTCACTTACACTTTAATAATTTGTAAGGTTCTCCTTTGATCACCCACCTTCCTTGCTTCCTCACAATTCAGCACCACAAGTCTCCCTCAAGTCTCGCAACTCTTAGATTTACGTGTTCTCTTTCTCTCTGGTATCTTTTCCAGCTTGTCAAACCTTAACTCTTAACCTAATTTTACATTTTAAAGTGTGCCTAAAACTAGGTGATTAATCCCAAAACGAAAATGACATTGAATAAGACATAATGTGCCATTCAACTCCCCTACGGCTGCCTTTCCAGCCTCCTTTGGCTGCCCACTCACTTAGGTTTTCTTTCCACCTTTCCATATTCAAGTCAAAGCCAAAAATGCCAAAAAAATAAAGTTCAATGTAAGTTCTCCAAGGCTTGAACCCATAACCATGCAATTGCCAAATCAATATCAAACCATTTAACCAATTCATATTTCATGCTAGAAATCACATTCAATCATAATATCATACCAGAACATGTTTTCATAGATTTAAATAATAAAACAATAACACAAAAGTTAGCATACATAGGACTCAAACCCAAGTCCTCTCACACAATCAAAGTGCTCTCCACCACATGAGCTAGCACTTTTCCACGTCATACCAACCATAATTTAATGTCATAATTATTTCCCCTCCCGTGTTTATTAATTAATTATTTATTTAATTAATTAAATTCTACGGGTCTTACAGTTCGTCTCCCGTTGCATCTCCGTTGCTATTGTATTTTGATTGACTGCTGCTCTTGTCGACACCATCCTTCTTGAGAATAGCCTAGCCCCACGGTGGGCGCCAATTTTACTTGATCGATACTATTTTAGTACAAAACTAGATGATCTCAAGAACCCTCTGTGTCGAACATCCTCTTGTTCCCCTCCGGCCTCTTCCTGGATATTCTTATTGTTTGAACTCCGAGGGTGGGGGTACCTGCATGCTCTCCGACGCTCAAGTCAAATAGTGATTCGATATGTGGTGTATGTAATAAAGTAAGAAAAGTATACCTTTACGTGTTCAATAGGCCTTAATTTATACTAATTTCTTAATGGACCTGTTATTATTATTTGCGGGTCGTTTGTATTCGAGGATCAATTATTTCCCTTTCCGACTAAAGTTGTAGGCGTCGGTTATTTCCTTATTGACTGAGATTGTGTGTTTGCATTTTGTCAAAGATCCACTCTTTCCTTTTGAACGACTGTGCCTTTGTTAAAGATTAGCTCTTTCCATTCTGAGATTTGTTCGTCTGTACTTTTGTCAAAGATCAGCTCTTTCCATTCTGAGATTTGTTTGTCTGTACTTCGCCAAGCATCAACTCTTCCCTTATTTAATAAGACAACGCGTTGCTTCTCTGCACCTCAACAAAGCAGTTTCATTTTCCATCCATAGCCTTATTGGGCCGGGATATACACAGCCAACTAGGCCGGGATGTTCCCAACCTTCTTGTCTTACCAATGTCCCAATCGCGCTTTGTTGGGCTGTTGTGCAAAGAGGTCATCCTTCAATGTCTACGAATTGGACTAGGATGGTGTCGGCCGTTTGTACGTCTTGGTTGCGCCGAGATGATACTGGTCATTCCCACCTCCTTGGGTCGAGATGGTATCGGCCAACCCCTACATAGATGAACCTCGTGATTTAAGTAGACATCGACCGTAGGTATTATTAAGTAAGGAAAATATTCAAAAAACATATTTACCACTAATTTCCACTTATTTCAACTTTGATTATACTTTTTAAATTTTTTGTTGTGGTTATGTTGAAATGATATATTATTAATTTAATATAGATTTTAGGTTTCATATTTAATTATTTTATTTATTCTAAATATTTTTATTTATTGTTTATCTTTCTTTTAACATAAAAATTTTGATTATCAATTGTTCAATCACGTAAATCATTCTTTTATTAAGTAATATAAAAACTTTGATCTTTAATTTTTATTTTATTTGAAAACTATTTTTTTACTAAAAAAAATTTCATTATTTCTCAGGGGTTTGACTATTCTGATATTTAGAAAATTTTATTAGATCTTCAAGGTACTTTTTATCTTATCATACATTTAATTATATATATTTTTTCTTTGTGCAATTTTATTCAATGGTGTATCAAATCGTTTTATCTTTTTTTTATTTGATGTTTATTTTATTATGTAAAATATTGTTATGATGATTTCTAATATAATTATTTTATTTTCTAATTCTTTTTCATAAGTGTAATTTTACTACCGCAATTGCATAAAGATATTTCATTTACTATAATATTGTGGTGACCAAAATCGCGACGGGATGACAAACCAAAAATTAAAATTAAAAAAAAAAAATAGAGGTTTGGAGTCGCCACCATAGTTTATTTTGGAAAACTAAGGAAAAACCAAAAAGGATAAAACAAGGTCTGCGAAAAACCAGATTTTGAGTCCAAGAGTCGGTTACGCCTGGGGAAGGTATTAGCACACCACAGCGTCCGTCCTAAGACGGTACCTTTAATTAAACCTGCAAAAAGGATGTGGTTTTCAAAATATTTAATTTTCCCCAAAAGTAACAACAAAAGGATGTAAGAAATAAACAAAAATAATTT
>Ga0099822_1000257_pt1 | contig 43531 bp, 20 predicted proteins | sample CowpeawhiteBW_FD_76839 | JGI IMG/M metagenome (GOLD analysis project Ga0099822, IMG submission 76839) | Root nodule microbial communities of legume samples collected from California USA - Cow pea white BW | ecosystem: Host-associated > Plants > Roots > Nodule | place: USA: California | collected... | reverse complement strand
TATATATATATATATATTTAATATAAAATAAAAAATATGATAATAAAAAATATATATTATATTATAAAAATATATATATATATATATATATATATATATATATATATATATTTTGTCTTTAGACCTATTAAGTCCAATAAAACTATATGGACATTAAAAGACAAGGAAGTAAAGAATCCAAAATTAAACAAGCTCAATTGGAGTCTAATTAAAGTTCAATTAAAGAAAGTCAAAATAAAGAGAAAATACTCAACATGACAAGTGTGATACTAGCATGGAAAACATGATTTCATCTTAGTCATTAAAATTTCAGTCAAGTGTGATTTGGGTAAGTATATATAGTTAACCCTCTATTATACACATTAGAATTTATAAAAATTTTAGAAACTCTTAACCTTGATTGGATGGAGAATTTTACAGTTTTCACAACAATCAAATCCATGAAATTTGAAAGTATTTTTAAATTGTTTCATTTTTTAAATACATTATTTGGATATCAATTCAAATATAGTGAATTTTTTTTAATAAAGTATTTCAATTACCATCAAATAAAAAAATGTAAATATTAAATAATTATTAAAAATTAAAAAAATATTAATATTGACTATCAAGGTCGACTCGACTTTACTACTAGTCTAGGTCGACTCGACTCTATTTGGTCTAGGCCGACTAGTTTGAACTTTTGGCTCGGGTCGACTTACCTCGACCATCTCGGACTGACTCACATCGACTTTCGATTTGGACAAACTCGACTCAAACTTCAATCAAGGACAACTCGTCCTAACCTTTGGTATGAGACAACTCGTGTTGATGATTCGCTCAACCTTCGATTTGGACAAACTCAACACAAACTTTAGCTCAGGCTAACTTAGATCGACTTTCAACTCGGACTGACTTGTGTCGACATTTGATCCGAGACGAATCGGCTCAACCTTTAACCCGGTGAACTCGTCTCAACCTTAGCCAACCTTTCTCAATCTTTGGTTGAGCCTTCAACACAAACCGATTCACTTAAGCCTTGGGTCTAAGTCAACTTAACTTGACCTTTTGTAAGTGGAGTAAAAGTGGAGTGAAAAGAAATGAAATTTCAAATTACTTATATTTGTTAAGTTAAATTATTCGGTTGGTCCCAAAATTGGCTGAAAAGTTGGTTCTCAATTATATACACACTTGGTTATGTATAAATTTTATTTTAAAATGTTCGATGTAAGTTTTAAAAAGAAGGTCCAATTCACCAATCTCTTTAATCTTAATCCTTTTATTCTAATAAGTTAAAACACATTTAGTATGGGCACATGTATTTACTTTTTATTTTTATGATAATAAAAAATAAAATTATTATTATTGTTATTATTATAATTATAAAATTAAATATAATTTTATTGTAAGTAATTTTTATTTATTTATAAGTAATAATTTAATTAAAAAATAATTAAACTTAAAAAAATCAAATCAAAAAACAGCTAAATTTAAACCAAATGGTGACTTAAAAATAATATTATAAAAAAATTAAGGGTTAAATATGTTTTTGGTCTCTTAATTTTCTTTGAATTTTGGAATTAGTCAATTTTAAAACTATGGACCAATTTAGTCCTTCATCTTTCGAAATATGTGAATTTAGTTTTTTTAATCAAATTTTGTTAGTTTTATTTAATGTTTCATAAACAAATTTTGAGTTGTTTATACTATTTGACACATTTTTTACTTTAATATTAAGTTAAATACTATTGTGAAATGCATTTAAAATGTCAAATAAACTTAACAAAGTTTGATTAAAAGGACTAAATTCACGTTTTTCGAAAGATGAAGGGCTAAATTGGTCAAAAGTTTCAAAATTGACTAATTCTAAAATTTACTTAAAGTTAAGAGACCAAAAACATATTTAACAAAAAGTTATTTAAAAAGTAAAATTAAAAATAAATATAAACTCACAAACAAATCTTTTATATATAGATATAGAAAATAGTCAATTTTCAGTTAATATAAAATATTTAAAAAGTAGTTTACAGCTCAAGAATTTTAAAAAGAGTTATATGCAATTGTGAAATATATTTAAGAATTAATTGAATTATAAAATACTTAAAATATGAGTATATGTTTTATACATCCATTTGTCAAAAAGAAAAAAAAAACTTAAATTTTACACTTTGGAACAATTAACATATTTTCTATATTATAATTTTAAAAAGTATACTCTTAATATAATAATTTATCCTTCAAAGAAGTTGATTTTATAAAATTTGATACTAAAACGGTACCATTATATAATCCATTAATTCTTTCATGAATTTTATAAAATTTGATACTAAAACGGTACCATTATATAATCCATTAATTCTTTCATGAATATTATTTAATTGAAATATTAATTACAAAAAGATAAATAAAATTTAATTATATAAAACGAGTGTTGATTAAGATGGTTTACAGTTTTTTTCTTTTCATAATAATGACTTAAACACAACCCCACAATTTCAGTTATAGCCCTAATAAGTTCGATCACAATATTTCAGAGCTAATTTTAAAACTAAAAAAAAGATGTTTTACCACTGTATTAGTTGAACGTTATTTTCCTACTATAACCTTTCAGCCAACACAAATTGACACATTTCAGCGTTCCTTATTTTATTGTGAATATGAATTAAATAAATAGTTAGTGTATAAAAAAAATAAAAACAATTGAACATTGATAATTAATGATTCAATAGGAATTATTCAAAATAATTTATTAATTTGACACAAAAATAAACAGAAAAATGTATTTTTATAATAATTTGGTACACTAAAAAATAATTAAATATGTTTTTCGTTTTAATTTTTTTTAAAAAAATTAAATATAAGTATTTTATCCCTAAAAATCATGTTATACCTCCTCTCCACAAATGGCACGTAAAAATTATATTACAATACAGTGTAAAATTCATTTTTCAAATAAAAAAAAAATTCTACATATAGTTTCACCAGTGCAGAAAAGTGTTTTTGCCGCGGTTATTTTGGTCATTTGGCCTCGATTTAAGATCCGAGACATATCTAGCCGAGGTAAAAAAAGTCCACCTTTCTGCCTCGGTTCTTACCCGAGGCATATCTCATCATTACTGTCTCGGTTCTGATACCAACCGAGGCATAAAATACGTTAAAAATTAAAAAAAAATAATTTCGAAATGGCTGAAACCTGCAAGAACACAAACAAGCAAAAATGCAACTCCGCTAGTTCGCAAAACCTCAACACCTAGCGCGTCCAAAATCTCGTGCCAACAACCATTACATCAACCATTATGTGAAGTTCACCTGCACCAAAACGTGAGGAAACACAACAAGACGAACCCCAACCCTACAGGAAAAACACCCAAGCAAATGGATTCAAATCGCAAAATGAAAACGCAAAAAATACCCCAATGTGCGGACGAAGGTAAGCTGTTGTTCTCGTCGGAGGAGGCGCAACGCCGGCAGCAAGTGGAAAAGGCGGGCACGGCGGCGGATCTGCGATGGTGGGTCGCGGGACTGAACAGTGAAGATGCATCTGCAGTGTTGGCAGAACGACGTGGAGGCACAAATTTTCGAAGGTAGAAGATGCATCTACAGTGCAGCGGATTTGGGTTTTTAAAACCTAACTGGATGTACTTTTGCTTAGCTCTATTTGCATCATTTCTCTCATTAATGCTCTACATTAGGATAAGAGAAAAATAACAATCAAGGTAGATTGTAACACGTAGCTTTAACATAATAAGACATCAAATAAACTTACCTGGATAGTACTAATGTTCCAATATTTGAGCAATTGCTTACATGTGTTTATTCTGTTAGTACCTGGATAGCCCATATTTGGATAAGAGGTTTTAGCATCATTTACAATTTATATTCTGAAAAACTTAGATGTAATCACAGGTTTCGAAGAAACTACTCTGTATCTTTAGAGAAATATAATTACAACTTTACTTTTATTTTACTTATAAACTAATTATTACAATATGGTTATAAATTTAATTTATATTATATATACAAAAGCTCTTTTTCTTACACCTCCTACCTCTTACACCCTAAGTCTTTATAAGACAATACGTAATCATGAACAATAGTTTGGTCATTCCACAGAAAAGATAGGAAGAAATGGGCCAAAGTGCATTACAGTGAACTCTTAATTCTTCCTCTAGAGAGTCCTAGTTTCATACAATAAAATCTAACTTCTCGTTCAACATGTAATTCCATTTTTGATTCTAAATAAAAATCATATTCAGAGTGTTCAGTATGCCTATGAGCCTTAGTGTAAGAGGGGAGATTAATTAATTAGTTCAACTAAGAACAACTACGGTAGGTATACTAAGAACATAAACAATAACCCTCATCTCATAAGCAAAATTAATTAAACCAAATTCAAAGAAATTCAATAAATCAGGGAATAAACACTAAATTGTATAGGTAAGAGAAAAACCTTTATTGTACCGATCATTGTGAAGAGACTAGAAGCAATGTAGATGTAGAAGAGATAAACCCTAGAATGTGAGATGTCAAAATTAGAAAAGGGGAGAACAATGAGTGTAAGAGAGAAACGATGAAGAACGACGAGCAATAAACGAAAATGAAGAATAGAGAAATGATGGCTCAGCTACTTGAGAAACGAAAATCGCAATAGTGAATGGGAGAGGAAGCTGCAACGTAGTTGGACTCGAGAGGAAGCCGTGACTGCGTAGTTGGACTCGATAGGAAGCCGCGATGGTTGAACTAGAGAGGAAGGTAGGCGACGTAGTTGGACTGGCAACAGTCAACAGGGGAGATGCACTGGTGTGCAACCATGAATGAGAGAGACAATATGTGAATGTGCAACAGTGAAGAATGGGAGAGACATTTTTTGATCTAACATAAGGGAGGGAAAGGAAGAAAAACTCTTAAAGTGGATTTCACTTTCTTTCGGACCACATTTTTTTTAGCCCACGTGTTTTAAAGACAACATTCAAATAAATGTGGGTCTTAATTTGCTTTATATCACATTTATAAAACTGTTGTATTTAATATATTTAAGCAACATTTATAGACTTGTACTATATTTTAGTGTGGTCTAAAATGCAGAATGACGTAGTGAAATTATTGTATTTCAGTATAGTTGAAAATTTGATGGTCAACTGTGATGATGTCACCAAGCCTAACACACAAAATCCCAAAAAGGAACGGAAAAAATGTGTTTTTATTCTATAAATTAAAATATTGAATTAGTTTAAAAATTTAAATATGAATTAAAAGTATGCAAAGATGAAAAAATTGAAGGATATATAAGAAAAGAAATACTCATTTCATATTTTATGTTTAAATAAAGAAGAATTGACAAATGTAATTATTGCCTCCTTTATTGTTGTTCCATTCACAATATATATATACATAAAGATTACATAACTAGCTACCTCAATCTATGCTAATTACATTTAAATCATTCCTAAATATAATTTGTACAAACTGTCACAATTATAACAAATATTACAATTGTGGTAACAAAATCAATTATAATAACAAAAAATATGTATGGAGAATATTAGGGAGTATCAACAATTATTATGAGATATCTCATTACTCCCTCAAGTTGGGGTATATGGATTACAAATGCCTAACTTAGAAAGAACACATTTAAACTGAGTCTTCCCTAAAGCCTTGGTTAAGATATCTACTAGTTGAGCATGGGAAGACACATGACCAGTAGTAATAATTGCTCGCAAAAGCTCATCACGAACAAAGTGACATTCCACTTCTATATGTTTTGTGCGCTCATGGAAAATAGGATTAGAGACAATGTAAAGAGCATATTGATTATCACAATAAAGTTTTATAGGACTATGGTGATTGATACCAAAACATGACAAGAGTTCCTTCAACCATTTTAGCTCACAAATGGTAGTAGTCATAGAACGATATTCTGCTTCTACAGAAGAACAGGATGGTGTGTTATTTTTTAGTTTTTCATGAGATGGGTGAATTACCAAGAAGAATAAACCAACCAGTAAGAGATTTTTTTGTCAAAGAACAATCAACCCAATCCGAGTCACACCAAGCATAAAGTTGTAAATCACAATTAACACTTAACAAAATTCTTTGTCTAGGGTTAGCCTTCAAAAAATGCATAACATGTAGGGTAGCTTCCCAATGTTCTTGTCGATGATGTTGCATGAATTGTGCCAGTGCATGCACACAATAAGAAAGCTCAAGCCTAGTAACAGACAGTACTAACTTGCGATGTTATTTTGGATACAGAAGAAGAGAACCTTAAGCTAAAGATAGGCAGTGTTGAGGATCTATGGGAGAGCCAATCGACTTAGCTCCTAACAATCCTGCTTTAGATATAATATCCAACGCATATTTATATAGACACAAGAAAATTCTAATAGAGTTATGAGCCACCTCAATGCCTAAAAAGTATTTCAATCGTCCAAGGTCTTTCATATGAAAACATGCATACAAGTATGTTTTGAAGGCTTTTATAGCAACATTGTCATTGCAAGAAATCACGAGATCATCCACATAGACCAACACATGGAGTTGCACATTTTTACGTTGCATTGTAAATAGTGAATGATCAGAAGTGGATTGTGTAAATCCATAGTGTTTCAAAGCACCAACAAATTTTGCAAACTAGCATCGAGGAGCTTCTTTCAAGCCATACAATGACTTGTGAAGTCTACAAACTTTGTTTGAAGTTCTAGATCGAAATCCTAAAGGAAGTTTCATATACACCTCTTCTTCCAAGTCCCCATGCAAAAAAGTATTGACGCGATCAAATTAATACTACTTATCTATAACAACTTTAGTGTTGTTAAGAAAATAGTCAACAAAATAGAAAGGGTAAAATCAACCCTAAGTCGTCTCCCAACAAACACGAGATTGATTTCTAACAAATTAGTACTTATAAAAACTATATAAAAGAGTTAGTCAAATAAAATAATAAAAATATAAGAGGATTAAGATAAACAAAGAAAGAAATAAAATTCAAAAGATAAAAAGAGATAAAAAGAATAATAAGAAAATAGGTTGATTCCACTACTATTTTAAAATAGAATCCATCATTGGTTTTGTACAGATTATTGTTATTGATTTCTAGTCAGAGATTTCAAATTAATCAATGTAACTTCTCAATTAATTTGTTGACATCCTCTATTTTAACCAAAGTAACTTCTCAAACAAAAGCAAGAACTTTATAGATTAATCATATTAAATTTAACCAAAGTAACTTCTCAATTAAATATTACTATGGCTAATCATGTCTATTATGTTACCTCTTGTATCTAGTAAAAAATTAATTAACCACAATAACTTCTTCATTAATTCTAATCAAAGTTTTCACCTTTAATCAAAGTAACTTCTCAATTATTAGCAAGAACCTCATTCAATCATATGAAAGTTTCTAAATTTAACCAAAGTAACGTCTCAATTAAAATTTAAAAACCCTTAGACTCATATGATTGTTATGTCATGTAGATTTAACACCGTGCTAACTTGCTACAATGTAAAAATCATAACTTTTACTTGATTAAGAGACAAAAGACATAGATGAAAATAAATCAGAACATGAATCAAAAGAACAAACAAATTTATTGATTTAACCTCAGAATCCAATTAAGAAATTGCAATGGAACTAACCCTTGAAGCTTAGCCCTCCATGGAATGCAAAATAAAATAAAAATATAAGAAGAGAATATGGAGGGAGAGAAGGAAATTAGGCCAACTAAGAGTTCTTAAACTCCGAAGTTCCGAACTTGTCCTTTATACTTTCTCTTGGTCTTTTTATTTTTGGATTGGGCTTTCTGTTGCTAAAATCTCTCAAATATCTTTAAAATAATCATAAATATCCTTTTTCATTATAGTTGTTATGAATATCTAAAAATATTTGGAGAGATATAGTCAATTTTAAACTATTTGACAAATATAGTTGGTTGATAATATCGATATCTAATTGTTCCGGTCAAGAAAGGTGTAAAATAACCTTCTACCGAAGATAATAAGAAAGACCAATTTTGAACCTTAGCTACTGACTCACTTAGGTCAAAATTGATTTGTCCCTTGACCATGGGAGTAACATTCTTATTTGTAGAAGGTAAATCGGTTACAAATATTACAGATATACATAATCGGTTAATGCATGATTATAGCTTTAGAGATAATCTAAGATATCCTCCTAAATAACAACCAGAATATTTCCTCAACAAATAACTAATGTATCCTCTATTAAATACAACCACTTAGCATAATCTAAAATTCTATCTTCACGTGCTTTATCTCTTCAACCCTAACTTAGTATTGATAAGTCGGTCTTAAGATGACGCTAATATCCTTCTCCTTCTTGCAATGACCTCGGTTATGCGGAGATAACTTCAAGCCTCCTCCTTTCTCATACATCAACAACCCTGTAACTTTGCCTCGTCTTTATGACGACACCAATCTTCTTCTCTATACATATTCACCGCTAGGTCGACTTTATGACGATGCTAATCTTCTTTTCTACACATCTTCACCGCCAGGTCGGCTTTATGACGATGCTTCTCATACCTTTACCTTTCGCCACTCTGACGATGCTTCTCACACCATACCCCTCGCCACTCTAACGTCGTATTCTTGGTAGGTACATAGCTCTCCAACTTTTTGAGTTTCCTCTTTTCAAGATAGGGAACTCATAAGTTGTCACATCATTAACTATTGTCGTTCATCATTCCCCACGACCCATCATCACGTTTCAATTACCCCAGCCACGTGTCCCATATCCAACGAGCTTTTTTTTTTCAAAATCATAACCTGCACACTTACCCTCCCACTTTTTAAGCTTATTCTTTACCCTAGTAGTACCCTTTCAGTTCCCATCTTCACCTTTTTTTGCCTTTCTTCCTCTTTTTGTACGTTGTGCTTGCTGCTTTCGCTCCTTACTCCACTCCCAAGTTCTTTTGATTCTCCCTCACACTTCATTTACATTTCTTGCTCTTATATTGGATTTCCTAATGATTTTTCCTTATCATTAGCTATTTTTCCATGTAATTCTGCATTTTCTTCATTTATGCGTTGCAACTTTATTTCCCTCTTAATTGTGTGCTTCCATTTTGTTTGCTTCTTATTGTGTACCCTTTTAGAAATCCCTTTACATATCCCTTATCCACATATCCTCATGTCTTCATACGACCCTTTATATCCCTGGGCCGCCCTTGCCTTGCGACGAGAAATTTCTTCTATGACCACAACTACCAGAGTTAGGGCGTTTGGACGCCATCAGACCTTATGCCAAAGCAATGAGGATGATGCAATAGTTTCTGTGTGCGATAATGATGAACCTATATGTAGGGATGGATCTAAACATCCTTTTTCCCTTCACAGATTCACCAATATGTACATTACCGTTTTGAAAAACTAGGTTTAAGGATGCCCTTTAACACCTTCGAAAAGGAACTTCTCACCACCTTAAATGTCACCCCCTGCCAACTACATCCTAACAACTGGGCTTTTATCCAAGCCTTTCAAATATTATGCACACACTTCGACATCATTCCCTCAGCAAACATGTTTCTCTATTTTTCGAACTGAGATCCCCCCAAACAAATGTGGTGTTCTTTGAGCGAAGTCAGTGGCCGATGTCTACTTACTTTATTCAACTCTTCATACAAAGGGTTCAAGGGAGTCTTTGTAAAAATACAAGCTCCCAAGCACAATCCCTCCCTCCTAGAGGGCTTTCCCTTATACTGGTGTCAATTCCCAAATTTACAAACCCCTCGACAATTAGGAGACCTGGACCCTTGTAAAAAAAGAGATTGCCTAATGTTGGAACAACTAAACATTATTTTTGACACACGAAAACTCTTAGAGCTGGAATTCCGAGTGGTGGACCTAAAATTCCACATCGGTACTAACCTTCCCTTCTTCCCCCTTTTTGTCTTTTAACTATACTTGCCTTTCTTTCACTCTTAATCATAAATTTTTCCTCTCATCTTTTGCAAAAAATCTCATGGCTATGTCATAAGAGGATGTATTGAAATGGGCTCGTCAATTAAAGAAACAAAAGATCTCTAGTGTCGGCACTAACTCTTCCATCCCTCTCCCTCAGACTGAGGTACACGAAGAACTATCCGAACCGGACAAGCCTCTGATGAGGAAATATAAAATTTCCCGAGGCAAGAAAATCGTAGAAACCACCTCTCAGCACTCTACCTCTCAACTTCAAACTCCTGTATTTCAAAACCAAACCATGGATGACACTAAGCTGAGCTTTTGGAACCCTAAGTTCCCACATTCTTCTCATGGTCGCAAGCACAACTACCTTCGCCAAGATGCCTTCGCACTCTAAACCCGAAACGTCAACAATATCCACGAAGGTGTTTTAGAAGGTCTTCATCGAGCCGAGGTTTCCACCTTTGCTTTACTTGACCAATTTAACATCCTTTCCCATATAGAGAAACAACAAATGAAAGACTTGGAGGAAAAAAGAAAATCCCTAGAGCTCTCATTATCCGAAAGTTCTCGGCTTAAGACTGAGGTGACTGAACTAAGAGGCCTTCACAACTAGCTAAAACAGAAGGATGAGCAGCTTCTTACCTTAAAAGATAAGTTGAAGAACTTGGAGCTTGAGAAGAAAACCTGGAAGACCTAAGAACAAAACCTAATCAACAACTCTGACCTTTTAAAGGATCAAATAGGTTCCTCTCTCAACATGGGTTTCCAACTTGCCCTCGATCAAGTTCGTGTTTTTCTTCCTGATGTTGACTTGTCCCAAGCTGACGTCTCTAAATCTTTTATGGATGGGCAACTGATCGAAGCCAATGACTAAGAATTTTCACCATATCTCATCATATTTATCTATATGTATTTGTATTAAGAACATCTTTTGCCTTTATTTTGTCAACAAACTACTTTCTATTTTACTAAGTTATATTTAAACAATGACCTTGCCCAATGCTGCTTGTTTACTACACGCTTTATCCTAGAATCAAAATCTTATCTAACTTCCTGCTCCCATTCTCTAAAGAAACTAACTACTCTATCTTGCAAAACTCGACTTCACTTAATAAAATAGCGAACTCTCATTTCAAACCAATCTAGCAAAGTTTTTTAAACCCTCAAGCCCTTGATCCTTTAAGTGTTAAATCCTCGCATAGCAAGAGAAATCAGTCCAAAGCCGATATCGCTTAGTAAGAGAAATCGGTCTAAAGCTGAGATTTCTACAACATTTAGCATATGCAAAATAACCCGGAGCTCTCAACTCCCGCAAACAAACATGATAAGAGAAGTTAGTTCAAAACCGAGGCTTCTATAATTTTTAGCATATACAAAATAACTTGGGGCTCTTAGTTCCTGCAAACAAAACATGATAAGAGAAGCCAGTTCAAAACTGAGGCTTCTACAATATTTAGCATATACAAAATAACCTAGAGCTCTCAATTCCTGCAAACAAAACATGATCAAAGAAGTCGGTTCAAAACCGAGGCTTCTACAATATTTAGCATATACAAAATAACTTGGATCTCTCAGTTCCTGCCAACAAAACATGATAAGAGAAGTCGGTTCAAATTTAAGGCTTCTACAATATTTAGCATATACAAAACAACCTAGAGCTCTCAGTTTCTTCAAGAACTAATCTCCATATTCTGGTTTCGCTTCTTGCCCTCTTTATCAGCATAAATCACTAAGCAATATGCTCGTAATCAATTACCATCGAGCGTCGTGGCTCGGAATTGCCTTCGAGCATGAGAGCCCAAAATTATCATCGAGCGTCGCATCTTGGAATTGCCTTCGAGCATCGGGGCCCGGAAAAATGATTTAATAAAATAATAAAAAATGACTTGAATTCAAAATGAACGTTTGTAACAAGAAAACAAAACAAAAATCAACAAAAACAATTATCAAACTAGCTAAAATAAAAACGCAAATTTGCAGCATTCCATATTCTAGGAATTTTCTTGCCATCCAAAGTCTCTAGCTTATACTCACCCAATCCGACCACTTCTTTGACTCGATAAGGTCCCATCCATTTGGGTGCCAATTTATTATGCATTTGAATTAGCCGTGCCTTTCTCAAGACTAAATCCGCTTCCTGAAAACTCCTTGGATTTACCTTTGTCTTATACCTTCTTTCCACCCTCCTTTTAACTGCCTCCCCCAATATCCTAGCCAATTCTCGAACCGCTTCCAAATTATCCAAATTAGCGCGTAATCCCTACTCTGAAAGCTCTTCTTCAAATGATCTCACCCTTTCCGCATTTTTAGCAATTTCTATAGGAATCATTGCATCTGTCCCATATACCAAACTGAATGGAGTTTCATGCATGGTTAATTGAGGCGTGGTATGATATGACCATATCATTCGATGAATTTCATCTGGCCAATCACCTTTAACTGTCATTAGCCTTCGTTTTAAACCTCACAAAATAACTTTGTTAGCTGCTTCAGCTTGCCCATTCATTTGAGGATGCTCTACAGAAGAAAAAACTTGTTTAATGCCCACCTCCTTACACAATTGTTGTACTTGTGAACATACAAATTGTGTGCCATTATCTAAAATGAGGCGTCTCGAAACTCCAAACATGCATACTATATTCTTCCAAATGAAATCTCTAATCTTATTCCCTATTATTATAGCCACAGGCTCTGCTTCAATCCATTTCGTAAAATACTCGACGACCACTATAAGAAACTTGAGCTGCCTAATTGCATGTGGAAAAGGTCTCAGTATGTTTATTTCCCACGTATGAAATGGCCACAATGCATTGATGGAGTGTAGAACCTTAGGTGGCGCTCTTGCCCAATCAGCGTGTTTTTGACACTGTTCACATCTTCTCACGTACTCCATATAATCAGTTTGCATAGTTGGCCAGTATAATCCCGCTCTCAAGACTCGTAACATCAATGCTCTTCCTCCAATATGACTCCCACATATGCCTTCATGTAATTCGACCCTGATTCTTGTGGCTTCCTCTTTATCCACACAGATCAACAAAGGGCGAGAATATCCATACTGAAACAAGTTGCCATCGATCAATACATACATGCTAGAACTCTTCCTAACTCTACTCGCTTCTTCATCATCCCCTGGTAGTTGTCCATCTACAATGTACCTTTTTATAGGAGACATCCAATTTTCCTTGAGGTTCACTTGTATCGCCATAATTTGATAATTTTCCCCTATTTCCACCCGTGGAGATACCAATGTTTCCCGAATCACCGATTTATGCTGCCCAGGCTTTGTATAAGTAGTTAATTTTGATAGCAAATCTGCCCTACAATTTTGATCCCTAGGAACATGTATAAACTTGAAAGATAATAAATTCTTGGCCAAAGCCTGAACGAATTCCAAGTACTTAGCTAGTTGAGGATCTCGTGCTTGAAACTCTCCTTCTACTTGTCTTGTCACCAATGTTGAATCACTCTTAATTAACAACTTTGTGGCTCCTATCTCCTTTGCCAACAACATTCCAGCTATCAATGCTTCATACTCTTCTTGATTATTACTAGCCTTGAATGAAAACCTTAAAGATTGTTCAATTAAGATTCCATCTGGCCCCTCCAAGATAACACCAGCTCCACTCCCTTTCAAATTAGAGGCTCCATCCACAGACAGAATCCACTGAGAGACATCTTCAGGCTTAGATTCCGCATGAGGATTAGTAAGCTCTACTAAAAAAATATAACAATACATATGCTTTGATCATACCTCCTGCGTCATACTGAATATTATACTCCGACAATTCAACTGCCCATTTAACTAACTTGCCTGATATATCAAGTTTTTGCAATACTTGTTTTATAGGCAAGTCTGTCATTATCCTCACAACATGATTTTGAAAATAATGTCTCAACCGCCGAGCTGTTACCACCACGGCTTGTAAGACCAGGGAAAAATTAGAATAAAGGGAAACACATAGAAAAAACAATTGATGGCTTATTTGAGATTGTTGATTTGTTTAAATTCATTATTTAATTTTGAGACATGATGGAATAATTAATTGATTGATTGATTTAAGTTAAGTGTTGTTTTGTTTAAATTAATTATTTTATTTAACCATGACATATGGAATTTATAATTGATTAATTATAATTGTGTTTTGTTTATTTTAATTATTATTCAATTATGGCGGATGGACAATATATGTTTATTCGTGCAGAATATATAACGAGATTTCTTGTGAGATTCCTCTCGTTCTTCCTCAAGGCGTGCTTGATCAGCCTTTGCCTTTAGTTTGATTTCCTCATTATGTCGTTGTAACACCAAGATGCTCTGTATAATCTATTGACGGGTATGTCCCTCCCGAGTTGCATTTCGGTTCATCTCTACTTCTTGTTGAAGTATTTCTTTGTTTAGATTTGGTGGAGTTGAGATCGAGTTTTACCGGACCCCACGATGGACGCCAATGTTCCAGTTAAGAAAGGTGTAAAATAACCTTCTATCGAAAACAATAAGAAAAGACCAATTTTTAACCTTAGCTACTAACTCACTTAGGTCAAAATTGATCCATCCTTGACCATGGGAGTAATATTCTTATTTATAAAAGGTAAATCGGTTACAAATATTACAGATATACATAATCAATTAATGCATGATAATAGTTTTAGAGATAATCTAAGATATCCCCCTAAATAACAACCAGAATATTTCCTCAATAAATAACTAATGTATCCTCTATTAAATACAACCACTTAGCATAATCTAAAATTTTATCTTCACGTGCTTTATCTCTTCAACCCTAACTCAGTATTGATAAGTCGGTCTTAAGACGACACTAATATCCTTCTCCTTCTTGCAATGACCTCGGTTATGCGGAGATAGCTTCCAACTTCCTCCTTTCTCATACATCAGCAACCCTGTAACTTTGCCTCGTCTTTATGACAACATCAATATTCTTCTCTATACATCTTCACCGTCAGGTTGGCTTTATGACGATGCTAATCTTCTTTTCTACACATCTTACCGCCAGGTCAGCTTTATGACTATGCTTCTCACACCTTTACCCCTCGCCACTTTGACGATGCTTCTCACACCTATACCCCTTGCCACTCTCACGTCATTTTCTTGGTAGGTACACTAATAAATTAATTATTTAAAGATATTGATAAATTATCATCAAATAATATTTGCATTAATTTTTCCAAATCAACCCTTTGTAATATCCTCCAATTATCTTCTAAATAATTCAATATCTTCAACATATATTTGTTTGTTGTGGAGATCTAAAAAGATTTAAGAAGATCTTGCCATATTTAAAAAGATTTGGTAGTTATTATCTTTTGATATTTTATGATATAATTAAATAAGATAATTACTTAAAAATATCCAATAAAATATCTAAAGATATATTTTCCCAAATTATCTTTATCATAAATATTTATGAATTATTAAAGCCTTTTTTCTGGAAAAAGATAGAGAAAATCGTAAGGTCCAATTTTTGTTAACCTGAGGTGTGCTTGAACTAACAACTGTCAGAAAATGTTTGTGGTGTACAAAGAACTTGTCATAATTAACATAATGTGTTATAGGATAAGGTGTACTTGAGGTGTGAGAGGTAGCAAACGAAGTGGGAGAGGAGTCTACGTTGCAGATGGCATTTGTCACAAAACCTCACAACTGAGTGGACAATATTTTATCACGACGTCTGCAACCTAAAGTTTGCCCATTCACCTCAGGGTTGGAGTCCCCCTGTTAGTTGTATCTGTCTCTGTTTCATTGGTGTTATCAATATTGTTCTAAGGTGCAAAACTACTTGTTTTTGTGTTAGACAACTCAAATGCTAAGGACTGTGTTTCAACATAGGGAAATTTATTTTCAGAGAACATGACATCTCTGGATGTTAAGAACACACCCAAATCCAAGTCATTCAACCCTTCTTACCATACGAATATCCCAAGAAAACACACCTCCAACTGTGACTTGCGAATTTATCCCCTTTAGTGTCTTGGTTATGAACATAACACAAGCACCCAAACACGCGTAGATGATTGAAAGATAGTGGTTTGCTATAGAGCATCTCATATGGAGTTTTTCCATTTAATACAATTGAGGGTGTGTAGTTGATTAAGTATCCTGCAATTAGAATATGTTCACCCCAAAATGTAATAGGAAGATTAGCTTGGAACCGCAGTGCACAAACAACATTGAGAATATTTCTATGCTTTCGTTCTATTCATCTATTTTGTTGAGGAGTTCCTTTACAAGATGTTTCATGCACAATCCCGTGATATTTAAAATAATTATCCATGCAAACAAATTATGTGTCGTTATCACTACACAAAATCCCATGATTTTGCTCTATGTTTCACTTATTTATTAAATTGACGCTCCAACATAGCAAAGAATTGACACAAGCGTGTGAAAACTTTTTTCTTTTCTTATAAGAAATAAATCCATACAGCTCGTGAATAATCATCTATAATAGTCAAAAAATATCGAGCACCACAATGAGACACAGCTTGATAGGGTCCCCACAAGTCATAATGAATTAGTTGAAAAATATCCACTGTTTTATTAATACTGACACCAATATTTCTACTAACATCACAAACTTTATTGCATAGTGCATTATTTCTACTGACACCAATATTTGGAATAAGCTCTACAACCTTACAAAAAGCTCTACACCATTATTTCTATGCCATAAATTGAAATCATTCCCAGATTTTATAGTTGCAGCAATAACATAATCCATTCCTTGAAGATAGTAGACCCCCCCTCTTTGTTCACCCGTTCCAATGACCATCCTCGAGTCATGGTCCTTGATAACACAAAATTTGTCAGTAAATTGGGCCATACAGTTAAATTCATCAATAAGATGTGATACTGAAATTAGATTGCATTTCAAGTTAGACACATAAAGCACATTGTTTAATTTTAATGTTTCACTAAGCACCACCATTCCTTCCTTAGCAGTAAAAATTTGTTTTCCATCTGGAAGCCTTACTTGGCATTCTAAGACATTTCTCGCATCAGTCAAGTATTCTAGCTCTCTGATGAGAAGCACCTGTATCGATAATCCATTGAGTAGAATTACGCTTACCAATTAGCTTTTCAGTAATGTCTAATTTGACATTATTTAAGAGATTCATCAAAGTTTGCCACTATTTGTCATTTAGTCTACCAACAACAGAGTTATCAACATCAATTATATCATAAGGTGAGATTGTCTTTCTCATCTTCGCTTCGTCCGTCATTTTGGTAATATCAGAGAAAACTCTGGTACCATAAAGAAGAATTAGCAATGTTATTCTTGTCCACTTTATTCTTATTCTAGTCACAATATATATACACAAAATTTACATAACTAACTACCTCAATTTATGCTAATTACATTTAAACTATTCCTAAATATAATTTGTACAAACTGTCACAATTATAACAAATATTATAATTATAACATATATTATAATTATGGTAACAAAATCCATTATAATAACTGAAAATATTTATGGAAAATATTAAAAAATATAAACAATTATTAAGAGATGTCTCGTTATAAAATGGATCGATATTTGATATGAGTAACTCATACCTCGTAAATATCAATATTAAAAGTTTTCTGACCATTGGTTAAGAACGAGTAATTTATCTCTATGTGTGTATGATATAAACTCCTTGTAAATCCTAACTCACTATTAAAAGAAGTACATATTTAATGCACAATTTTTAGAGTTCATATCAATATTTTTTTTCTCTAATAATATTTATATTTACAATAAATTTTAAAGATTAAAGTTACTATTATAATATATATATATATATATATATATATATATATATATGAATTTAAAAAATTGTTTAAAAATTAATCAGTTTCAAACAAATTCATTATGTTCTCACTAGTTAATTAAATACAATATCATTTATTATTTTATATAATTTTTGCATGTTTAAATTGCACATTCATATATTGGTTAAACATTTTTTTACCATATGATAAAATTTTACAAAAAGTTGTTGGAAAAAGCTACTAAAAATTTATTAAGTTAGTAAGGTGATTAAAATTCATGACAATTTTTATTTTTATTGTTTATATAAATAGTTTAATTAAAATTAAATATTTAAATTCCTATACATCAATTATCGAAATAAATTCAAAGATCAATTAAAGAAATAGTGCAATATTGACTGTAATTTTAATCTAAGCATATGAACAGCTCATGTGATGAACTCTCACTTAAATGAGCTTCAAAATCGATTAAGTGAGTTGCATGCGACTACATGTACATCATTGTTATTACTACTACCACTTGACCTAAGGACAAACTTAGAGTGGGTTACAAACAAAAAACTCAACTCTAAATATTATAAATTTAGGATTAGAAAACATTGTAAAGCATCTTAAGTAACTAAGACACACATAAGAATATTTGTGTATGAGATTTTAGTCTTTAGTTTTTGTTTTTCTTTTAACATTTTTCTGGTGTTAAGCCATGAGTTGTTAAACATGTTAAAAGTTGCTATAACCCAATTAATATAATTCATCATCTCATACGAAACATTTTTTGTTATTCGGTTAATTGTTTTTATTTTGATCTTATTGTTTCTTTGGCCTAATCAACCAAATCATGATTTTATTATAATTGTAATTGTATTGGAAAAACCTTCTATAAATTAGGATTTAGGAAAAATTTAGTGGTACAACCTACAAGTGAGAATGGAAGTAAGATTTACCAAGTTAATTGTAAGTCTTTGACCTTAACATTAGTTGATTGACAAAGTTCATCAATTAATTGGGTTCTCCCTTAAGCAATCTAAGTATTTTCTTATTGAATGATTAAGTTAAAATTTATTTTGTGGATCGTTGAATTAAATGTGTAATTGAAGTTGGATCGAGAATGAGTTAACTATATAGGAAAGGCCAGTGAAATAAATCTTCGATAGCTATTTTAACATTTCACATGTGTTTATATTTATTATTATTCTTATATTTGGTTATTTGATTAATTTTTACTCTCTTATTCAAAATCTTAAATACTCTTTTGGTTTTTTATTCTTTTATTATATAAAATGTTGTCTTTACTTTTATTTTCAAATACAAAAACCCTATATCTAATTTTCTTTCTTAATAATTAATTGGCAAGACTATGTAAATTTGATTCTTGAAACTTTGTTGATTCTTGAAATTTTGTCAATTTACTAGTGAAAAATAGTGCACTTACTAAAGAGTAGTCATTGTCTAACATAGAAAATTGTAATTTATAATAGTTAACCCACACTTCAATCACATTTAAGTTGTTTCACTAGTAAAAACTTTGATTATATGAGTACATCAACAACTCCTAATTATCTATTTTAAGTTTATCTTAAGACTAAGTACAAGAATATTCCTTATTGCCACATCTAACTACAATCACAAATGAAAAGTTGAAGGAAGGATTACTCTCAAAGATTGCTCAAAGATTAGTAAATTCAAAGAAGGATACAAAGATTTACCGCATTCCTAAAAAAAACTTGATTAGACAAAAGGGTTACAGCTAAAAACTATATGTATATTGGTATCGCATTTGATTTTCTAGGTTTTTATATAAACTTTCAGAAGGATGGTTGTTGTGTAAATTTATATATAAAATGAAGAGGGTGATCAAATAAATTTTGCACAAAAGTATCCTTAATATTTCATGCTCGTTAGTGAGTCTGACTATGAAATGTTGCATTTCTCTGTAAATAATATAGACATTTTATGGATAAATTACGATTTCATTTAATTTCTTGTTAACCATACTCTTGATTTATTTTAAGATCAATTAATTTTCTAAGAGAACTTTTCCAACATTGTTGCACTCTTATTTTCATATTGGTTTAAATATGTTTTTGGAAACCCTTAATTTTCGGTAAAAATTAAAATTAGTCATCCTTCGAAACTTTGATTCAATTTAGTCTCCAACTTTAAAACTGTGCAAAAATAGTCATTTTAACCAAATTTTTTAAGTTTATTTGACGTTTAAAACACGTTTCATTATAGTATTTGAGTTGTATACACTGTTTGACACATTTTTGCTTCAATATTAATTAAAAAATGCATTTGAAATATCAAATAAACTTATCAAAATTTGGTTAAAATGATTAAATCCACGCATTTCTAAAGACGAGGGACAAAATTGGTCCAAAGAGGACTAATTCCAATTTTCACCGATAGGTAAGAGACTAAAAACATATTTAACCCTTTCATATTTATAAAAATGTATGTATTGTAAGTTGTTTGCAATGTTCAAGATGCACTTGAACAAATTCAACAAAATGATTCTTATTAAACATAGGTTAATCTTGCATATAGTAGAATATTAACTCATAATACTTTTGTTACTGTACTTACCTGGTCCAAAAATATATTACTGTTGTTATGTCCAAAATAGTCCAATAAGCGTAAGATCTAAGTGTGAGATCTATATGAAATATTAACACCCTTAAAATCAAGTAAAGATGATATTTATGATAATATAAACAAAATCTAGGTTATACTAAACTGAATGCAATTATCATATCTGTTAATATATTGGTATATCTTGAGCTTATCTTATTTTTTGTTATACTAACTCTTAGGAAATAAAGCACATTTCCTATAATCAGATTTATGGAAGCAATATAAATGCGGAATAATCACACACAAATTAATAATGGAGTTCAGCCAATTATACCTACATCTCCAGGTTGTTGCAGACTTTTATTTAATGAAAAGATAAAATTACAAAAAACTCAACTCACAACCTAAATAAACAAAAAAAATAGGTATTATTTCATCCTTTAAAGAAATGAGAATGCACTCCTCACATATGGTTTGACCAATTCCAAAACTAACATACCCATGAAAGCATATAAATTCTCTCAATCACAAATGGTAATCTAACTCAATACTTATTCCTTACTCTCATACTCACAAAATACCTTTTATTGACTTGAACATCATAGTCCTTATAGCTGAACTTCTCCCTTTGTGTCGGATCAGAGCTCACACCTACCTACTCTAGAGACTAATTTATCTCGGGTCAACCAGATAAATTTTCGGTAAGAACCATTACTCTTAAGTTAACCATTGATTATTTAAACATCATGATAAATATCTAGCATAAGATTTTTTAAAGAAATCTTATAAGACTTTAATATATGTAATTGTAACTTTACTAAATAAAATATAAGTTAGAAGCTTTATAACCAATTTAAAAATTAATTTAAATATTTTTATATTTATTAATATAAAATATTTTCAATGGGACATAATCTAGTGTGTCTAGGGGTGTCAAAGTGAGCCAACTAGACTCACATGGGTTGGCTCACCACGGGTTGAGTTAAAGAAGGGTTAGCTCAACCCGACTCATTTCTTGATGAGTCAAAAAATTTTGCAACTCGGTCCAACCCACTATGGGTTGGTGTGTTAATGGGTTGACTCCTATGATGTACCGATATTTCAACTTGGGTCACGTATCCGTATCCGACACGTGTCTGTATCCGATACTTTATAATACTTTATTGATACTTAGTGAAGTAGTTAAATATCTAATTTATAAAGTCATAGTACAATACAAGAAAATCTTTGAATGATGACAAATTTTAGTGATAAAAAATAATTAGTCATTATATAGTGACCAATTTAAGTACCAATTTAAAAACTAAAAATTATTTGCAACTAAAATAGTTCAAAATAATTATAACTAGAGTCTAAATTGATAATTAAAATAGTTTTTATTATGAATTGGTTTCTAAATATGTCTCTAACATTAACTATCAAGATTTTGACTATTAAAGTAATTGGTCTCTAATTAGAAAATTGGTCTCTAACATATTTTTTGTTACTAAAATTGGTTATTATTTAAAAGTTTTCTTATAGTGGTATTTTTATAATGACAATAATTTTTATTTTTTTATGTTGACAACTTTACTACATATAGTTTTAATTTGGATTCACATAATAACAATCATATATTTATTATGTTTTTAAGAATTATTGTATATTTTTCAATATTCATATATCGCGTATCTATCACGCATCGTATCCTATTATTTTCAAAATAAAAGTATTGACGTGTCAGATATGTATCATATCCGTGCATCATAGGTTGACTCACTTACGAATGTTTTTTTATAATTTATTTTATACATTTATTGTATTACAATGATAGTAAATTAACTTAATTTATTTTTTATAATAGTGAAATCAAATTGTTAACCTAATTTTCGAAATATTATTATAAAGATAATAATTAAAAATTAAAGTATCAACACATATAACTAGAGAAACAAATTAATTAAATATTTTTAAGCAACATTCTAGCATTTAAAAAATATGAAATTTTGAACTTATATAATTAGAAGTAGTAAATAATTATAATAAACAAATTAAAAAAATTGTAAAAAAATGTTGGTGGGTCAAATGAACCAACCCACCTTCAACCCAGCTCGAACCCATTTAATCTGTGGATTAAGTGAGTCGAATTTAGTTCAACCCACTTTTAAAATAAATAAATATTTTTTCTCAATCCATCCCGACTTGAATTTGTAGTGAGTGAGGTTGACTCAGAGATTATAACCCACCATTTTGACATTTCAAGGTGTATCTAAGAATTATTTGATTAACACCCAATTTTAACATTATTAACAACCCACATAGCATTGGGGGGTTGAGGATGCATTTGAATAAATGCATGTCTTGTTTCAAACAATGTCATTTATCATACAAAAAAAGATAGTCTTGGTATTTTTCCACACTATTCTTTTTATAGAAAGAATATGGACAGCTACAGATATAGTATAATTAATAATATAACAAATATAAGAAAATAAGTAAAAATCATCCCAAGTTTAGTTTTTTTTTTTTTATTGCAAAGTTGGAGTTATAACAATATATTTAGAATGATTTAATTGGTTGATCTTTTCTCCTAGCTATTCTTTGTTTCACCATTTAATTTGGCGGCTGAAACTTGAGAATTGACTTTTTGCTTTTAGTTTACCAATGTTGTGTTCATAGACATAAAGGACCACATCAATTAAATACATCAACTCAATGGAACATCTATATTAATTGAAAAGGGGGAAAAAAGAAACACACACTTTAGGTTCCATTGGCGATTGAATCCCAGCAATCTACCTTATTCAAGTTGATGATCTTATCCCTCTACCAAATGGACCACTTCATTTTCTGTCTCCAACACAAATAAATATTGAGAAGTTCTTCTTCGCCTTCTTCTTAATAATATTTTAATAAATGTCAAAAATTTGAATAAAATTCAAAATAACACAAGTTCATTCTAATATACAAATTACAAAATAAAAAAATATTATTTATTTTATTAAGATACAAAATGTAGTATTTACCTTAATCTTCTAATGAAAACTTTACAGAAAAGATAAAAAAGGAAAGAAAAGATATAATGTACATCTACTTAAACATGAAGATGAACATGAATGCACATATACATATAAAGTCAGCGAGGGAATGTTATTTGAGTGAGAAAAGTAACCAAAAAGAATAGTGATACAACATTTCGTCACTTTGGAGAATAAATATTAGTATCAAAGTATCAAGGAGAAAGCAAATAAAGCAACCAAACCTAAGACTGAGAAACTTCTAGTGAAGCAAATGGTTGATGAGTTGAAACACAAGATTCTGGGGCGGCTGATATATTCCCAACACGCAAGTTGGTGAATGATATATGCTATCTTTAATACTTTTAGCTGTATAGAACTTCCACGAAACAAAGTAGACTTTCAAGTAGACTTTTAGAATACAACAACTGAATGTCTGTGAGTGTGCCTATCTATGCATTGAGTCAAGGATGAGAAAGTAAAGATGAAGGATCTCAATATCCTAGATCTTTCTTCACTCTGGATTATATTGTATAAGGAAAAAGACATTTTTATAATTTTTAACAATGATCCTTTGTCACCTTTTTATAGGAAAAATACATTTTTATTATTTTTAATAACTATCCTTTTATTATTTTTAATAACTATCCTTTCTCACCTTTTTATAGGTTGTGTATTTATGTTCTGACCAAATGTCTAAGACTCAATATATATTAAAAATTAAAAAAAAAATTCAAAGTAAACACAGATAGAAGATGGTAAAGAATCAAGATTTTGACAACTTAACGAAGAGTCTAAGTCTAGAGTCTCCATGTTCGTGATCAGGTTTCTTTGGTTTTTTTACTGTAGTGTAGTTTGGAATTTTTTCTGGTTCCTTTTTGTTGGGATGCACACCAAGTGTTTGGTTTCTTTTGTAGGTCTCATTGCTTCTTGAGACTGATCGTTTCTGGTTTCTTTTTGGTGACCAATTCTTGTGCAACTGACTTTTTCTGGGATTCTTGTGACTTTTCTTGCATTTAGCCGTTTGGTTGTTTGGTTTGGTTGTTTGGTTTTGTTATCTCGTTGCTGTGGATCTGGGACTGATTCTGCAGGTGTCATTCCTTTGTGATGCATTCAATCGTCCATAAGGCTTCTCAAGTGCCTATGGCTCAAAATTGTACTTCTGCACAAGTTGTGCATAATACTTGCAATATTCCGCTTTCTTAATTGCCTTCCCCTTGAATTAAGGGTAACATTGTTTCTGTATAAATATTTTTGAGGTCCATCTCACTGGCATGGGAGAATGTAAAAAGTATCTACATGGTAGATGATCCTATCAAAATGAAAAAAACCTTTAAATCATTTAACCCGAATGTTTCTTGGAAATCTTTTGGTTCTTGGAATTTATCGCTAGATTTCCTCTTGTCTTTGCTAGGCCAAAGAATTTTTTTTTTCTTTTGTGGGATTGCGTTAGGTTTAAAGTTCACTTCTTAACATGATATCTTAGCGAGATTTGTTGTTTGTTGAACATATTATTTTTTCACCCGCTATCGGACCACCCATAATGTCTAGTCCCACGCTCGAGATATATATATATATCTCTGCATAAGGGAATGTGTTGGAAGTCTTACATCGATTAGAGATAAGACAAGTTTATAATATATAAGTAAGTGCAAACCTCACCTTATAAATTGGTTTTGTGGAGGTTGAGTTAGGCTTAAAGTCCACTTCTCTTATTTTTATAAGTGAGTTAATATATACTATAAATTGATCTTATCTCTAGTCGATGTGAGACTTCCAACACACTCCTCGTGCTGAGACATATACATCTCAAACGTAAAACTAGACATTAGTGGGTGGTTCAATAGTCACCAGATAATGAGTGAAAACAATAAATCCAACAAATAACAAACTTTGCTAGGATATACTTTAATTCATGATTATGATATTTTGCCTATGATGTAGTACCCGGAGGACTCTTAGCTAGTGTATATCTTTTTTACAAGAATAGAGTATGGTATAAATTAACTTTACAAAAAATCGGCTTGTAAAGTGAAGTTTGTATCCACTTGTAGACTGTAAAGTGGCGTTATCTCTAATCGATGTGAAATTTCCTGTACCAACCAAAGACCATTTTTTTCAGTAGCATGTGTTGGCCCTCCCCTTTATCTTGCTGACAACATATTGAACAAAACCGGAGGTTTCTTAACGCGTGTTTTAGTTGATATTGATCTCTTATCTTACTTTCCTAATCAACTCCTTGTGGAGAGGTCGGGTTATGCTTTTGTAGTTTTTATTGAGTATGAAAACTTACCTCATTTCTCCTTATCCTGCAAGATGATTGGGCACAACTTGAATAATTGAATAAGGAAAAATAAAACTGCAGTCACTGAAAAGGGAGTGCAGAATGAAGAACAGAAGTTTGTTCCTAAGCAAAAGCATGATAAGGTTTTGGATTTTTCTGATCTCAATGTTGTTATTTTTAAGGTTTATGTAGCAGTTGAGGGCTCTTCTGGTGCAGGTGCAAGAGACTCTGATGATTTGGCTGACATGCCAGCCTTGGAATTAATTCATACTCTGTTTGATGGATTAATGAATAATCATGTGGTTGACTGGGACAAACATATTTCAGTTTCTCCACGAACTGATAAGGGTAAGATGAGGTTCTTCCCTCCTCGGTTCAGGCTTTCTCTAAGCAAATTCCAGAATCTAATGATCATGTTGAAGGTCTTTCCGGTAAGGGTCAATTTGATCTTGGACGAACCTCCCCTGTCAGAATTAAATTACAATTTTCATAGTCTAGCTAATGACGACACTAACGAACCTACTGAGCCAGCTGATCCTGCGGAACTTAATGTTCCTACTTCTATTGTTCATAATGTTGACTTATATGCTACAGAAACTGAGGATGTGCCTGAAACTGCTTCTAAGTTTGTCGAGGAGGATAAATTGGTCTCCAAATTGTGGGCGGATAAGGTCCAAGAGGAGGATGAAACTATTAGTGAGTAGGATGAAACTGAGGAGAAGCTATTCAAACAACCAGAAAACCTGGCAAACCACCTAAAAACTCCACCAAGGGTACAAGAAAAACTTCTAAAGTCGGTCAAAAAAAGAGAACGTAAATGGATCTTAGAGGTCTATCTTGGAATGTTAGGGGAATTGCTAGTGACAAATCGTTAAATATGCTTCAGCAGTTTATTCTCGAACACAAACTTCACTTTCTTTTTATTGCTGATCCTATGATTAGTTTCTTTGAGGCACATGCTCTTCTTTTTCAGAATTTGAATTTTTCCTGGTGTTGTGTGCTGTTAATTTTTCTATTAAGTAGTCTTTGGTGATTGAGCAGGTTTCATGTGACTATTAATCTCATTCATTCTGATTATCAATATATATCTATTAGCGTTACTTGGCATAGGAGAATTTTAAATGTTGCTGGTATTTATGGATCTACTTCTTACACAAATAGAAGATCTCTTTGGTCTGATTTATTCGATTTGTAGCAGGGCCGTTGGTGTTTTTCTTTTTGTGATTTCATTGTTCTTTCTGTTCATGAAACTAAGGTGGATTGTCCCTAACAGTGTGTCTTCTTCTAAATTTCATGGCTGGGTTAATGACATGTGATTTCCTGCTTGGATCAGTAGGTTAACTGCAGAATCAGGGTTCATCCAAGAAATTGTTCTGATCAGGCTACAGCTCTCTTTATCTCGCAATAATTCTTGTTTCCAACCCTCCTCTTTTAAAAAGTGACTTAAACATCCTGAGTGTAAGAAGTCTATTCAACAGTTCTGTTCTGAGTCAATGATTGGCTCTCCAATATGATCCTTCAAAAAAATTGCAAAGACTGAAATATGCCTTTAAAATCTGGAATAAGAATTTGTTTGGGAATGTTCACACTGTTGTTGTTTCTCAACAACAACTTTTGGTTTCTATTCAACAGAAATTGGCAGATTCGGTGTTGGAGGAGGAGGCTATGAATGATCCTAACACTGCTCTGGACCTGGAAGCTATGTTTTCAAAAGAAGGGCTTAAAATGAACTGGTCTGTGGATGGTGACAGAAACATGTCTTTCTTTCTCGCAGCGGTTAAAAGACGCTTCAATGCTAGTGTTTTTCATAGGCTGTTTGTCAGTCATTTGCTGTTGGAAGTTTCTAAGCACATTGAAGATTATATTTTGGACTTTTTTAAGAGTCTTTATTCTGCTGATGCCAGTAATGCTGACTCTACTTTCAATCAACTCATTAAAAATTTTACATTTAAAATGAAAGATATAACAAATTCAAACTCACTTAGGTGGTAAAAAAAAAATGAAAACTCAAATAAAACCAAAGAATTTAAAAGACAAGCAAAAAGGTACAAAATCAAGAAATATGTAAAACCCAAGAGAGTAAGAAACAAGACAAAATTATGACACAGAGAAAAAGTACTTTAAAAAGACAATAGTAATCTAAACAAGTACTCGAATTTATCACCATAAATGTAAAACAAAGTAAGCTAGATAATTAGTAAAATTTAATCTCCAAGCAAGATTTTCCGAATAATTCGTAATAAGAATTGAAAAACTATTTTTAGACACCAAAAAAGCACCAAAAGCATCAAGAAAAGCACCAGAACAAAAACACCAGTAATAGCACGTTTGAAGCCCAACACTGCACCACCAGCAATGCACACCAAGTGTTTGATAAAAGGGTCAAACAAATGAAGCACTAGTTCAGCACTTAATCAATTAACAAATTGTAATTAGCTCAAATATGAGTTCCAGCCGCTAATCGTCAATGCTGCACAACATCACCGAAGAACATATGTTTGTGCTGCCAATTGAATCAATTCAATGAAACAACCTTATCCGCTAGTTATATTAAATTCAATCACAATAATATTCAATGATCGATTTTAAATGTACAAGAATCTGCTGCATATAACAATTGAAATTAAATTTTTCACTGCTGCAAGGATTCAATCAAGGAAACCAGCAGCTACATAATTCACGTGTTTCCAATTTTTTGCTTCAATTTTCTGATTAATCCTTTGATTTCAATTTAAGTGCAGATTCACAAAATCAAAGAATTACATTGATTAGATCACCAATCCCACCAGCCGCTTCTACCAAATATACGTGATGAATTGCTACAATCAAAGAATAAAATTGCACCAAGCTGCTTGATATTTCAAGAAATCAAGTGAATTTCAATTCTTGCCACAATCAATCAAATTACTGAATTAAAATCAGATTTCTTTTTTCTTGAAAAAAAAAATCTGCACTGCTTGAATATTCAGCGGTTCCAAAACAAAATGGAATTGGAATTTCCAATTTCATGCTTCAGCCAATTTGTTCTCTTTTCGAATTTACAAGGCACCGAAAAGAATGATTTTAAATCAATCCAAAAATAGTTCCCAATACACTTCGATTTATATAGCAGAATTTCAACGAATGTGTCAATTGAATTCATTTGCCAGTGAATTGCAAACAATGAATTGACGTGACTGCTTAATTTTGAAATGCAATTTTGTATCATTTATGCAAATCAGATTGCACATTCAATTTCTTAGCCATTACTACTAACAAAATATTCAAATTCTAATCACTAACAAAAAATTCAAAATCTAATCACTAAATAACAATTAAACAATGCACTGAACCTTTTTCCAGAAGCGCTGAAATTGAATCACAACAGCTTATTATGTAATAACTCTTTATAGAGTTAGTTAGTACAGTTAGATTTTGAGTCTGTTTTGATAAAACAGAATGATATGGTTTGTTTTAGAAACTGAACTCTTGGATCAAAGGGTAAGTGTGTGTATATATATATCTTCAGTGTTTTTCTGAGAGAATACAGGAAATTAATTCAGTTATTTATATCTAGAAAGTTGTGAGTGAGTACCTTCGTGTGGCAGTGAGTTACCGGAGTGAGGAAGATTCTGTGAGAGAACAAGAGGAGAGTGCATTAGGGACAGGGACGAGCAGATAATCACAGCTAACCTTAACAATATCAGTTAGCTTGGGGAGAGATGGTGACCAACAAAAAATTAGAAATTCGTATGGACTCTATGGAAAAGTATGGCAAATTCTCAAACCCAGAACGCTGTAAGGGTTACAACAAGCCATTGAAGGATTGGTTTCTTCTATGCCAGCTATGAGTCCAGGGCAGCAAACTGAGCCTCCCCTCCAGTAAATCAAGATTATATGGAGTTATCTTCCATGGTTCTTGACAGAACACAGCTGCAGTTTTTGATGGAACATACTCAGTGAATGACGGGCAAAAGCTGAGGAGTTTGTTGAACTGGAAGGCACACTAATTCATCACAGAGCTCGTTAGCTGCTTCTTTCTGTAGAAGGCAAAGTTTTTTTCTAGGAAGTGGCATTACAATAAAACTTGTGACTTCCACCGGAAGTCTTGGATACAAATTTTGAAAGATGTGGGCAACATGTTTGACGATGGAGTTTCTGATCATCCAGTGGAAGATTTGGCACATTTAAAGAGATTAGTTCTTTAGTTGGTATTTGGAGTATTTGGAAAATTTGACAATTTTGGATACAAATTTTGAAAGATGTGGGCAACATGTTTGACGATGGAGCTTCTGATCATCCTGTGGAAGATTTGGCACATTTAAAGAGGAAAGTTCTCTAGTTGAGTATTTGGAAAATTTGACAATATGTTGGCTAGAGTTACGGTTTCTGAAGAAATTGCTTTAAGTTTTTTTCTTTCAGGTTTAAAATTAGAATTGGAAAAATCTATGTGCCTACATAGGCCTTCTTCAATTCAAGAAGCTGTCAGGTTTGCAAGATTGGAGGAGGATGTGCTCAAGAACTGACCAAGAAGATTCATGGAACATCTACCATTAATTCTGATGACCAATTTAGATCTTCCAGACCTTGGTCAATATCGGCTCAATACAATAGAACTCCACCTATAACTACTCTACAACCAAACTCTACACCGAATTCTCAAAGGTCTATGAATGCGACTGATTACAAGACTGCTGGTTCTGGATCAGTTTCTAGGAAAGAGCTGAGTGAAAGAATTTCTAAAGGGTTGTGAAGATAAGCGAGACAAGAATCATAGAGTTAAATGTAAGGTTTGGGGCAGATTAAATGCTACTTTTTCTGCCCAAGATCAGATGGAAGATATGGTCAATTCTGATTCTGACTGGAACTTCCTAGAACAAAGTCTTGACTTAAGAGATGATTTGCAAGTGCATGTTTCTTTACATGCGTTACAAAGAGTTACAGGCGGGAACACCTTGCAGTTAATTGGGATAATCAAGAAACAAGAGGTGCCATTTTTTATAGACACAGGAAGCACACATAATTTTATTAATGAGAAATGGGTGAAATCCCTGGGCTTGAAAACAACTTTTATCAATGATTTTTCTGTCATAGTGGCATTGGATAAGCAGCTAAGATTAACAGGACAATGTCCGCAAGTACAATGGAGATTCAACAATATTTCATTTCAGGCTGATTTTCTGGTCCTACAAAGTACTAATTTTGGAGTTCTTTTGGGGATGCAATGATTTAAAACTTTAGGTGAGATTTATGGAATTGTGCTCAATTAACCATGACTATCAGGCATCAGGATGCTAAGGTTACTTTAAGAGGAGAAAAACAACAGCAAGATACTATTCAGATTTCAAGAAATCTGAAAAATACAAAAGGCAACCCTATGTTACTAGCAATCCAATTATCCAAGCTGCGACTTGTTTTCACTCTTCTGCCAATCAGCAGATAACCAAATTAAATGCCGACCAGACATTGCAGCTGGCCACTTTGTTACAAATGTTCAAAGATGTGATTCAGGAACCAACTCAACTACCACCACAACGAAGGTATGATTGTAAAATTGTTCTGATAGGCAATAACCCTGTTACTTTAAAACCATATAGGTATTCCCATAATCAGAAAACTGAAATTGAAAGACATAAGAACTCCATTGTCTACTGGTTTTATTAGAGAAAGGTGGGTCGTGACGTTGTTGCAAAGACTTTAGAAAACTCAACACCATTAAAAAGAAATTTCTGATACCCTTAATTGAAGATCTTTTAGATGAATTACATATTTTTCTAAACTAGATATAAAAAGTGAGTATATTCAAGTTAGGATGCATGAGGATGACATTTATAAAACAGTTTTTTGGACTCATTGTGGGCTGTATGGATGGGTGGTTCTACCATTTGGTCTTAGTAACGTGCGTGCTACATTTCAAAACTTAATGAATGATATTTTTAAACAACATTTAAGTCATTTTATAAGTGTTCTTTTTTTCTTTATGATATATTGGTTTATACTAAAGACTTGGGAGGAACACATAAGGTGCCTCCACATAACTTTAACTATCTTAAAACACAATTCTTTATTCCTCAATAAAAATAAGTGTAGGTTTGGTAAGACACAGGCAAATTATTTGGATCATCTAATTTCTGCACAAGGAGTACTTCTTGATCCAAAAATAGTTGTGGGGGTCAACAATGGCCAAGGCCAACCAATTTAAAGGAGCTTAGAGGATTCTTAGCTTTATTTGGATATTATAGAAGATTTATTCATGGATATGGTAAGATGGCGGCACCTCTAACATCTCTGCTACAGAAGATACCCCATATGTTTGGAGTCATGAAGCATCTGCAGCATTCAATACACTGAGAAGGCTTCAACAACAGCCCCCGTATTGATATTACCTGATATTTCCCAACCTTTCACTATAGAAACAGAAGCCTCAGGAATTGCGACAGGTGCAGTTTTAATGCAATCTAACCATCCTATTGCTTACATAAGCAAGGCTATGGGCCCCAAATATCAAATGTTGTCTGCATATGAAAAAGAGTTTCCTGCCATTCTATTTGTGGTCAAAAGGTGACAACATTATTTTTTAGACCATCAAAACAGATCAAAAGACCCTAAAGCATCTGTTAGAGCAACCTCCGACAACCACGTAGCAGAATTGGGGAGGACTTCCAAATTGAATATAAAAAAGGGAAAGACAATGTGGTAACTGATGTGTCGTCAAGAAAGGAATATCAGGTACACCAGCTTCAAATTTCTTTTGACATGATTCAGAGGGTTAAGGATTCTTGGAAGGAGGATCACAAATTACAAGAGATTGTGGATACTATTCGTATGGCCCAACATCCATGTAAATGTTATACTTTTGATAATGAGGTTCTTAAACTGAAAGGAAAATTAGTGGTTGGTAGTGTAGAAGAATTGAAAACTGAAATCCTTCAACAGTTTCATAACTCCATTATAGGAGGTCATTCAGGATATGAATTAACTTATAGAAGGGTTAGAGATCACGTCTACTGGAAAGGTATGCAAAATAGAAGTCAAAAGGTGGGTCCAACAGTACATATATGTTAACAATATAAACCTTTACTTTAATTGGTTGTTGGTATTTTACGACCTTTATCTATTCCTGATAGGCTAGGAAATCTATATGTGTAGGTTTTTTATTACTGGCCTTCCAAAATCAAGTTCTATGACTGTTATTTCTGTTATCACTGATTGACTAACTGAGTATGCTCATTTTTTGCCTTTATCACATCCCTTTAGAGTGGTGAAAGTATCACAACTCTTTATAGATAACGTTGTTTAAGCTTCCTGGATGGCCGGAAGACATTATTTCAGACAAAGATTCAATTTCCACGAGTTAGTTTTGGACTTAGCTGATGCACCAACATGGAGTAAAGTTGCTACGACCAACAGTTTTTCATCCTCAAACGGATGGACAAACTGAAGCTTTGAATAAATCTATTGAAGCTTATCTAAGATGTATTTCGAGAGATGCACCTCACAAATGATCTTAATTTTTATCCTTAGTAGAACTTTAGTATATTACTGAATTTCGTACAGCCAAATTGACTCCTTTAGAAGCCCTCTATAGTTATCCTCCTTCCCTACAAACGGTTATACCACAGAATGACTCTGGTGGAAGCTGCCACACCACACATACGATTGAAACGAGGGAGGAGACTTCATATATTTTGCAAACAAATCTGGTTAAGGCTCAGGCCCCAATGAAGTGGTATGCCGATTTCAAGAGAATGGATAAACAATATCAAGTGGGGGATTTGGTATATTTGAAAATTGAGCCTTACAAGAAAAAATCGTTATATAATACTAACTTCCATAAATTAGCTGCAAAGTTTTAGGGTACTTACAGAGATTTAGAAAGCAATGGAAGGTTGCTTTTAAACTCGACTTGCCTCCTAAAGCTAAAATTCACAATGTTATCCATGTGTCCTTACTAAAAAAAACATGGAATAAAGCTGTCTCTAAACAACCACCGTTCGTTGAAAGTGAAGGACAATTTGTTTCTCAACCTTTGCTGTTTTGGCAAGAAGAATGAAGAAGAACAATCAACCGGAACAGAAGTGTTGATCCAGTGGAAAGACAATAATCCGGAAGATGCGGTATGGAAGGAGCTATACCAAACGCAGCTTCAATTTCCAGACTCAGTGGTTGCAGTCGTATATGGCCTTGAGATCAAGTCCCGGTTAGATGGGCGGGACTTTTGTAATAACTCTTATTGTAGGTTAATTCTGTTAGGTTTTGAGTCTGATTTGATAAACAAGATTTGAACCCTTGGATCAAAGGATTAGAAAGTATATATATCTTCAGTGTATTTGAGAAAGAATATAGGAAATTAATTCAGTTCTTTGTAATTAGGGAGTTGTGAGTGAGTACCTGCCAGTGGCGGTGAGTCACCGGAGTGAGGAATCCGTAAGAGAACGAGAGGGGAGTGCATCAGAGACAGGGACGAGCGGAGAACCACAATTAACCCTAACATATTATTATGATTTGATTCAAAGAATGGAGTGAACAAGCTGCCTCAATAAATCACACCACCACCATGCCAGTTGTTTGAAGAAATGTTTCTTCAAATTCCACAGTTTGGACCATATCCGAACAACGAATGAATTTCCTCAATTGATTTAACTGGTTTTTTTCACACAACGAGTTGCCGAATTTGTTACCTTCAAATGCAGCGTAAACAAAACAGCAACGCAGCACCAATCACTAAAAAGAACTCCAATCAACCGAAGAAGAAAACTGCAGCGTGCCAGTGCCAAATTAAAATAGCTACAAGCTATTCTCGATTATAACTCCTCCATCGAAAAAGAACATTGCAGTGAATTGAATGTTGTTTCAGGGAGGTTGATTCTCCAGTTCAAGCTTCCAATTCCAGTTTCAACGTTCATGAATTCACGCCATTTGATAAAATGCTTCAATAGCATTCACGTTGATTGTTTCCAAAAGTTCCAAAACTGAATTACAGCAGCTTCACGTGCTCATACTTTACCGAATTGAAGGCGCCGTATGAACGATCAACACCAATCGACAGCACCGCATTTCAACTGAACCAATTTCCCAATTGCACTGATCACCGGAATTCTTCTGATCACCTTCTCCAATCACTGGTTTCGTTGGAATTTGAAACTCGTGTAATCTCCAAATCACCGATTCATGAACAAAGATAAATATACCGTTCACAGTTGAAAAATTCCGATCCGAATCATTTATCGATTAAGATTCAATCATATTCCGGCCAATCACCAATAGCCAATCTCCAATCTCCGTTTCACTCAACTTCATATTTTTACTTGAACACAGATCTCGTATCATCGAATCATTGAAATTACTCGGGTACGATCAAGCGAATCGCAACAGAACCATAGAATTTCAAAACGGAATTTCATAGTACAGGATCAAACTACACAGCATGAACGCGCAACAAAAACAGAAACGTGTTGAAAACAAAAAATATTAAATTCCTAATTGCACCAAAGAATTTTCTAATTGCACCATGATGGAAAATTGATCTCGTATAGGATGTGGAACGATCATATACCAATAAACTTCAAATCTTTATTGACAGCATAATTAAAAAAAAAAAAGTTAACGAATAAAAAAGTTAACTAATAAAGAAGTTAATTAATAAAAAAGTTAACTAGTCTAAACTTGGATACTTCCATCCGGGAAAATATACTTTAACAAAGTATTTTTTAACAAAGTTCAATCAACTATTTATTTAAATAAAAAATACTACTTATTATTTTATTTTCATTAAAAATTAAAAGATTAATCTTTTAATTTTATTTATAAAAAGTTTGTCAAGTTTGGAAAAAAAAATTCAAAAACTCATTTTCCCTTCCAAAAGTTATTGATAAGAATTTATAAATTATAGAAAATAATTTATAAACATATACAAACCTAAAACAAACAAATACTGAAGAAATTATAAAATCAAAAAACAAAAATTACACACAAAAAAAAAAATTTAACTCAACGCTATTATGTGATTCCTAAAATAAGGTCTTTTCCTATCAATTGTATATATAACAAGTATTAATATTATATAAACTAGTGAATATAAGTATATTAATCGCTTTTTTATATAATAAAAATAATAAAATAGTTAAGATTAAAATAATTAAAATAAAAAAAAGGTTAAATTTAAAGTTGGTCATTTAAATATCAAATTGATAAAATAATTATTTTAATTTAAAAAAAATAAAAAAAAAATAAGAAAGTAAATGTGAAAAAACAAATCTCTTTTGTATATAGAGGTACAAATGTCTATTTCTTGGAAATTTTGTTATTCCTGTTATTAGATATATGATGTTCATACCCATTTAGAGTGTTACATAACTAAAAGCTAAAGATTATAAGGTCAATGTTGAAAAGGTTAATAATACGATAAATTATTGAAATACCACTGTATAATTACCCAAGTCCTTGTGCACTAGTGTTCTATCTCAGCCGTATTTTTTTTTTTCTTCTCACCTGATCAATGGTGACCGGATTTAGGAGAAGAATTAGTATTCAACATCAAAATTTTATTTTAAAAATAATAAAACACGAAATGATACGTTGTATATTAATAAATGTACAAGAATATGATAAATATATGATTAAACATATATATTAAATATTATTAACATAAAAAATTATAAATTATTAAAATTATAAAAGTACTTTTATTTTATAGATTAGATACTTTATGGATTAATATTTTTAAAGTATCTAAAGTATTAGATACGAATACATGTTGAACACGGATACATATCGAACACAAATATGTAATCTAAATTGAAGTATCGAGCATCATAAGTATTATTCGGTATGCAGTAAAGGCAATTTTAATTACATCAAAATGAGAAGATGAATGGACAAAGTTGGTAAGAAAAAACATTGTTAACATATCATTTTCCAATATCTAAGAAAATATGCAACCTAGCTATAGTAGCCCACAATTTGGTTGTGTAAATCTTTCAGAGTCCCACATCTGGGTTAATTGACCAAATGAAACTAACATTAATATGAACCAGTATCCCAAGTACTGTTACTCGCGAGATTCTCGAACAACTGATTCTTAAAGGTGTTATTGAAGAACTTTCTTCCAAATTATGAGAAGGATACATTGAGCTAGATAAAAGTGTAACAGGATAAGCTTATTGAGCACACACCGACAAATACAAAGTTAGTTCGGACAAGACACTGTTCTAAAATGTGTTGAAAGTTATTATCATTTTCACTTTCACTATCAATGCAACTGGCATTGGCGTGGCATGTTCACTTGCTTGAAGGCAAGAACTAAGTTCATGCACTTGGGATAGGAAGAGAGGAAAGAGAGGAAGTGAAGCTATGAGCCATCCACTTCTTCAAACAGATTCAGTGAAGGGTTTCAACTTCATCATTGTGTGAAATAGTTGAGCTTTATGTTTAAACCAGTGTGAGATCCCAAGGATGCATGAACTTAGGCCTCACCCACAATTCTTTTATGCATGGGTGGGGAATATCTTGTCACCTTCCAAACGACACACCCACCCATAATTGACTTAACATATACAGTATCTCATTAATCATTCCGATCTTTCCAATTAAAGTTAGATTAGCTTTGTTTTAGTTGAAGCAGACAACCTCTATATCACAACTTATTGGAAATAGATCATTAATAATCACTATTTCTAGGTTTGTCTCATGCAATCTTATCAGACATATGTCTGAGTAAAAGCTGTTCAAAAGATTACCTCGGATCTTTACCAGCTTTCAATAATATATTTAAATTTTTTATTTTAAATTAAGAGGAAGTACCCCTGAAACTTGGGAAAATTCAGATATATAGAAATTATTTTGTTTTTTTCTTTTATATATGTATACACATAGAAAAGAAGAAAGAAATTTTTTTTTTTTTATATATGTCGCACGTATAATTACCTAACTTTTTTTTATTTGTTTATCTTTGCTTTTCTTTAACTCAAAATGTGGTCAACCTTTAAATTCTTTTATATGTGAATATCATCAAATCACCAATTTTTATTCTTTTTTCTACAAGAAATCACTAAGCAATTCATTTTACTTTAAAGATTAAAAATAATTTATCATTATATTAGCTAATTTAGATATCTAAGTTATATAGGTATCTAAAACAATATTTTTATAAATAAAAAATTACGATTAATTTATAAATTTAAATTTAAATTGATCTCTAAACTTTAATTCATAAACCAATTATAATATTTTATTTATAACAGAAATTATATTAGATACCAATAATTTATAAAATGATATATAACCTGGTTAATAACTAATTATTTTGATTTTTAAAATTAATTATTATTTAATTATTTTCTTTTAGTATTTCTTCTTCTTTTCGTGAATGACTTTTTGACTTATTTTCCCTTCACAAATATTTCTTGTGTATTGTTCTTTATTTTTATTATCACAGTATATACATATAGTGGTGGAGCTTTTTCTCTGAGGCCCACCAGATTCATAGTTTTCCAATTTTTCTTTTTAAATAAAGTCAAGGGTTAGTAACTAAAAAGTATATATATATTATCTGTACATGTAAAGTGATGGTGCAAAAAAAAATCATTTATACTACTTTAATACTTGATTGAAAACAAACTTTATTTACATCAAAATTATATTTAATTTAAATATATTATTTTAATCCAAAAATTATTAATCAAGATGTAACTTTCTATATCTATATCTATATTATAGGGCTGTCAAAATGAGTTGAAATTCGCGATGCAATTCGGCTCACCACGGGTTTGGACCGGGTTGAGTTGAAAATTTTTTTACAAATTTCAATACAGGTTGATTTATGACCCGGGTCATCTAGTATTCGACTCATCCGGGTTGAACTCATAGTGAGCCGGGTTGGTGAGCCAACCCGTAGATAAAAGAATCATACAAGTATTTTTTTATTAAGTTGAACTTTACATTTGGATCATGTTAGGTTGTTTTTTGTAGCCAATACATAAATAATTTGTATTTATTTTATTTTGGTTTGTATTTGGATTGTATTAAAGTTTATTTACATTTTAATCAGAATTATAATTTAGTTTTAACTGACAAAAAATAAAAAAATTATATTTTTTTTAATTAAGTGAACTCGTGATGGGCCGGATTGGGTTCAAAATTTTTGGCTTGCTAAAAAGTAAATCGGGTTGGGTAGCTCAGTAAATGATCAATCCGTGATGGGTTGAACCGAATCAGGTCAGATTACCCTTTGACAGCTATATATATATTCTTTATACGTCAACTAACGTGACATAAACACACTTGATGAAAAAAACTATTAATCATGGCATGTCTTTTTTTATCGGAGGGAAAAACAAGGGAACAAGAAACGGTACAAGTGGTTTTAATCCTACATATGCATGTAGACAATTCATGTTTGCCAGCCATAGCGTAGTATTTGCAAAGACTAAAAGCTCTCTGTCACTGAGTTCAGTGGGGCTCTTGATGTGTCTCAAGCTAAAAACCCTTATAAAACAATGAACACCCTACTTACGAAGAACACACTACTACTCACCCTTTGTTCACACACAATCCAATGGGGGATCTCATCTTCTCCTTCAAGACCCAGGAGCATGGTCAGCAGAGGGCAAAGCACAACAAGAAGAGGTTAACCGAGGAGCAGGTTACGATCCTCGAGAAATGCTTTTCTTCCAACATGAAGCTGGAGCCGGAGCAGAAGTTCCACCTCGCAAACCAACTCGGTGTTCCTCCGAGACAAGTTGCTATCTGGTACCAGAACAAAAGGGCTCGCTGGAAGACTCAGAACCTTGAGGTGGACCACGGTGTTCTTCAGGCAAAGCTTGAGAATGTGATGGCGGAAAAGAAGCAGCTGGAGAAAGACGTGGAAAGGCTCAAAGCTGAGCTCAAGAAAGCCCAAGAGATGCTGCTAATTGGTGATGTGGTGAAAGGTGGAAAAAATAGTAATTATAACAGTGGTAACAATAATAATAATAATAAGAATAATAATGGTTCTTGCTGTGAGTTTTCAACTTCTTTTGAAGAGGGAGGGAATTCAGGTGTGGTGCTTGATGATCATGAGTGTTGGCAAAGTGGTGAGGTTATGCAGGTTGAGGAACTCTATGCTTACTTCATGGGTGCAAATTATGGGTCAGGTTTGCATGAGAAAAGGGCGTAAAATATAACAAACTTTTGGTGGTTTGTACATTTTTCTTTTTCTTATGCCCTTCGCCGGGATCCCAAAAAGTAGTAGAATTCGTTAATTTTCATTTTTGTTAAGTCAAGAAATGTTGTATAAAATCCATGTGCATGTGTCACAGTGTGGCAATGCAGATCAGAGAGTGCCTTTCCAAGAGAAAAAAAAACTGAAATAGAAAAACAATTTGATAACCGTCTCTTAGTCCTCTATGCATTGCTTTTGTTAACTTCTTAATTTTTTTTATCAGAAGAAAATATATAAATAAAAATAGTTTAGGTACTATAATTCATATAATTAAGGATATGGTAAAAAAAAAAGTCGAGCTAAAGAAATTGATGGAAATAAAAAAAAAATCGAGAGAAAGATAAATGAATGGATGGTGGTCTCGTATAATATCAAGAAATTGTCAAGAGGTAATTAAGGAACCGGGGATGATTGAGAAGGAGGAAAACTCAAACTTTATTAAAAGAAGAATTCACAAAACAAGATCAAAATGAGAAGTTATACGAATCGAAGGGGACGTTGTTGGGTTGAGCTCCCAATTATGCCTTAAAGTTCTAATTTAGCCAAATTTTTTTGTCTCACTATTTAACTTAAGTAGAGAGTGTCTTTTAGTAAAAAAAAGTAAAAAAAAAAAGAAAGAAGATAGAGTGTATAAATCGCAGTTCTCGGAAGAGAGAAAGATAGAGAAAATTTTTGGCATCTGCCTCAATAAAATTGCAATTCCCACTACGTTCACCATTGATCAAGCTGAAGGTTTTACAATAGATTTGCTACATAAGGTTTTTCATTTTAACCATTGGGATCGTCAATTGAACGTTTATGGTTAGAGAAGTTAGTCTTACATTGTTGTTCTATTTTTTTTTTTCTTTATTCTTTATATTTGAGAGTATATAAGTATTGGTTTATGCTTCTGATTTGACTTTTTTTATTCATATTTAATTTTAGTGAAGTTGTATTTATCGACTTATGTGGGTTTTTACTTCTCATATTAAAAAGGTTTTTCGACACTGAAAATATAATTTTGTGATTATTATTTCCCTTTTTTTTATTGTTGTTGCTCCTTGTATATTCTTTCAAGTTTTGGAGAATTAATTTTGCTGCATACTTTGGTACTTTTTTTTTTGTTATTGCTTTCCTCTAAATAGAAGTAATTGTTGCAAACATGGGCTTAGTGGACATAATTGTTGCAAACGTGGGCGGTTTTAGGCGGTTTTAGACAGTTATTTTAATCATTATGTAACTTTCTTTTCATCTTTATATTCACATAACTATTAAAAGAGATCAGAATCATAAATAGGTGATTTGTGTTTAAAATAGAGGTAACAAATTGTATTTACAACAAAAAACTTTGAGAACGCCATGAATAGGACAATGATAACTCCAGGAAAGATTGTAATGATTTGGGTCATCTCTTTAATTGATTACTTTTTATCGGTTTTTGTTTTATCCTTGGTATTTGTTTTGCTTGCATCTTTACCTTTCTACTTCATTTATTTTCTCACCAAGTTATGTTCTTCGTAGTTTTAATTTGCAATATTTATTTTTCAAATTCACACGGTTTAATTATCTTTCTCTTCAAGATTTACTTTCCAAGTTTTTAATCACCTTTTACATCATTTACGTTTTTGAAAGCAAGTTAAGATTTAAAGATTGCAATCTATCTAAGACTTTCTAAAGATCGATTTATTAGAAGCAATGCAAGAATTATTAATTAATATTCACATAAAAAGGAAACACACTGAGTTAGATATATTTATAAAGTCAATTCAACATATAAATGTTTTACAAATAAACTCTATGTTGATCGTCAAATCCTAAATTAAATGCTGTAACTTAGATTGAAATATGAGTTGTTTGGTAGTCCCATTAGAAGAATACACAAATTGAGTTTGTTTGGTTTATTAAAAAAAAGTATTCAAACAAGCATCAAACCAAATTCTTGAGAAACAATAATATATAAAGCAAATTAATTTGAAAATATTTTGAAATATCAAAATTGGTGTATAAAATTTTGAGGACTAAAATACTAAGGTAAAAAAAATGTTTTTACTAGTGCAACAAAGACTTTTTATGCCGGTTAGAAAAAAAATATTTATGTCATTTCTAGAACCAACATATGTATCGTCGACATAGAAAACTTTTTATGCCAGTTATGTTACAACCGACATAGAAAGTCTCACTCTCATTCCATTCCCAAATTCTCCATCAAATTCAAATTCCACCATAGGCGACACATTTACCGCTACCTCATGCTCACTGTCATTGTCATTCACTCCCTATTTCGCTTCTTTCTCCTCTTCGTTCATATTCGTGAGGTCCTTATTCTCGTTACCCCTTTCTTTGTCTCCAATACCACTCTCATCATGCACTTCTTCGTCAAAGAGGTTCTGGAATCCATTACCAACATAGCAAACACAATAAACATATTATGATGTTGTCCTAATAAACACCAATAAACACAATAACAAATTAGGGACCTTTACGAGAACGAAAGCGACTACCAACTAGAGGAGAAGACGAGAGCTAACAACGAGAGGGAGAAGACAAGAGTCAGTGCAAGGGAGAATAACAATGTGAGGGAGGATAGTAGGGCTAGCAAAACAATGAAATGTAGTACGATGGGGAGAAGGGATAAGAAGAAAATTAAATATTTTATGTCACTTCTAGTAAAGAATCGACAAAGTATCTATCTTTAAATTTAAAATAATTTGCACATCCACTTCCTATGTCGGTTCTAAGTATAACCGACATAGAAAATCTTCTACTTTATTATGAAATTACCACCACTTTCACTTTTTATGTCAATTCTATGTATAACCAGCATAAAAAGTCTATGTCGATTTTATATATAACAGACATAGAAAGTCTTCTACTTTTTGTGAAATTGTCATTGCGTCCACTTTTTATGCTGGTTTTAATGATATCCAACATAGAAAGTGTTATAATATTTACAATTCTAACACCACATCATTTATTGTGTCAGGTAAATTATAATCGGCATAATTAGTAATTATAAAAAATTATTTTTCTACTAGCACTAGTGCAATTTTGGAATTCAAAATCGCCTTATATGCCTCAGTTCTGGCAGAAACAAAGCATATAAAAACATGGTAGCAATTTTGCGATTCTCGCGAACTTTTATGCCTCAATTATCCAAATAATTGAAGCATAACAACCTTTATGCTTTGATTTATCAAGAACTAAAGCCTAAATGGGTTTATGCTTCGATTGTTTTGAGAATCGATGCTTATAAGTTAGTTAAATTTTCAAAACTGCAACTGTTTTTTGGCTTAAATACTATTTTCGTCCAGTGCTCAATTTCGTTCCTATTTTCGTGAAAAATGTTCATTAGACCCTTTTCCGTAATAGTCCTAAAATAATTAACAGAACATTGTATACTATGGCACTATGTACATGATGTGTGTTGTATTTCATTATGTTGCCCATTTTATGGGTTTATGAGGTGTATATCCATTACAATGTTTAATTTAGCTTGAAATGAAAAATGGTGATAAAAAGTTAGATAAGTTTGCAGTGCACAAATGGCATTGGGTTTTTCTCGTTTTGTGAAGAAAGAGGTTGTGCAAACTCCTCCTCTGTAAATTGTATGCGTCCATTAGAAAGGTATGTCTCGTTGCCAATCTTCTTCCTCTTGCTGTAATAATTCAGGGCTGTTAGGAATCCAAGTGTGAGTCTAAGTCCCACATTGACCAGAAAGTAGAGCACTATATAAGAATCAAGACCCATAAACCCATTGCCTTAAGGTTTTGGGTTGAGAGTGGTGTCAGTGTCTTATGTGGTTAGGCTCAGATCTCATTGGTGTTGTTCTCCCCAG
>Ga0099822_1000246_pt1 | contig 43996 bp, 18 predicted proteins | sample CowpeawhiteBW_FD_76839 | JGI IMG/M metagenome (GOLD analysis project Ga0099822, IMG submission 76839) | Root nodule microbial communities of legume samples collected from California USA - Cow pea white BW | ecosystem: Host-associated > Plants > Roots > Nodule | place: USA: California | collected... | reverse complement strand
TTTAAATATTTATCAAACAACCCATTACATTATTATTATAATTAAAAAAAAAAAAATAAGTAACCAGTATATCAAAACCTTTAAAAAAAAAAAAAAAAATTCAAGACACAATCATAAAGTCAGATTGCAGGTTTTAACAAATTCTGTCCAATTTCAAACTTCAATACAAGCAGATAAATGCTGCGGCAAATGACCCTCTATGCAAACCCAAACAATCTCATTGACCCTTCAACAAAGGAAAAAACTAAGATACAATTTTTTGAAGTAAACTTGATATTTTATACCATTATTTATTATAAAATAATTTCACAAGGTGGTGAGAAGAAACTCTCCTAATTCAAAAAAGAACAACATAAACTGCTAGAGAAGTTTACACAAATGTTGTCGGTGACTGACTTATCAAATGGAGAACAAGAGGAACAATTTTCATTCTACAGCTGTGAGAGTAATCTATCTCCGCGAGAACATAATACAGTTTCTAAGGGTTGTAAAAGTGGTCACCACAACGACATTTCCAACTCATTGGCTTGTAATTGGAATAGCTGTTACCTTGGAGAAGAAAACCCTGCATTGCAGAACTCGGAGAAATAGCTACAGGGTGGACTCGGTTGTGACTAGGAATGGATGGAACTTGCACTGCCATGCATGGATGACACTGGTTGCACTTGTTGTGGCAAGTAGGAGGCATTGAACCTAATCTGTTTTTCTCCTCATACGAAGGGTCCTGCATACAAAAAAAAAAAACACCAACAACTCAGTGTTTTTAAACAACAACAAACACAAAAACTATGACTTGTATTAAAGTCTACCATCTGTGGTTGCATGAAACAAGAAACAGGACACAGTTGCAGCAGAAATGTAATAATAATTGTTGCAACAAGTAAGATAGTGGTGGTGGGGTTCTGAATTGGATTGAGTGAAGCCATGATCATGAATGCCTATCATGTCATTTCTTGATGTCATTCCCAATCTATACCCAAACACTTATAATAAATTTAAATGTTAACTGAGCTGTGTGATGCTGATAATACTACAAGTTGGAGAGGGAAAAAAATAAAATGGTTTTGGAAGTTTTTTTCAGCTTTGTGAGTGATGAATGCTTTTTATTCCTGTGGCCTATGGAGAGAAGAAAGAGGGTTTGCATCGATCAGAGGGTGCGCGTTGTATTGGCAGTGTAGAGAGAGAGAGAGAGGGACAGTAGAGAATGGACAGCGAGAGAGGGAGCAGAGTGTGACAGAAAAAGTGAAAGGAACAGTTCAATAGAGGTAAACAAAATGGGAGAATCCAAATCAGTATCAAGGACCCCTTGCCCAGTGATCTATTAGTAGTTGTGACTGATTATAAGTGGCAGGGTGGAAAGAGAAAATTTTCTTGTGTGTATGAGTGGGTAAAATTTAAAAACACACAATGGCAGGTGGTAGTTAAAATTGTCATTTATTAACCTATCTAATTTTTGTAACAGTTCTTGGAGTGTCATGGTATTGAGCAATGAGCATTGAGTGTCTTTGACTTGATTAACGTTTTACAATTAGGAGTTAGTTTTGTTTTCAATCAGATTATGGCTACTCATGCAAGTAAAGGGGTGCTCTATGCTGTGGAAACAAGAAAGTGGCATTAACACTGAGAAGAAAATGAATCTGTTTGACATAAAAGACAAAAAGAACTCAACTCTGTACTGAACAAAGTTGTGTGAAAGAAGAAACTCATAATGTGTAATTAAGAAGTTACAATGATTTAGTGGTTTGACATCATAAATGGTACAAGTACATGTTGAAGTTTCGTGTACCATGTTTAATACTTTATGAAGGGTGAATAATGGTGTCAAACTTCATGAAATTTTGGATCATAATAAAGAGTAATCAAGTTGAGCTTCTCTGAAAGTGCAAGTATGTGCTAAAAGTGCAAAATATAAGTTAATACAATAAATAGAAGAGTTGGTTATGTGTTTTTACATTATCTAGCAGCATGAATTTAAAATAAACATTACTTTGTTTATTTAGTGATTAGTGACCTTATCCCTTGTTCTCAAGAGTTAATTGAGTAGTTACAACAAGGTAAATTTATTGTTCGACACTTTTAGGTGTTATTAGCCAACATCATTGATTTTTTTTTTTTATCTGTTTTACTGTCTTACTGTCTTTAGTGTAAAAGAGAAATAACAAAAGAAAAAATATTCACTTTTGCCTTTATTTTTTTATTAGATCATTTAATCCCATGTGTCCTGACACATTTTGAGTAAATAAACATTTTTGATAATATTCATAAAATACTCTATTACCAATGTCCTAAAATTACTTGTTAATAACAATTATAAAAGGCATGTATCAATAAGGTAAATATTTGACCACAGGAAAATAAGATTTAGATTGTCTCACTTTTTAAAAAAGTATAACATCAAATTTATTAAATTATCCCTTAACTTTACACTAAGTATAAGTTACTTTTAGTATTATAAAATTTATGACATTTATATCTATGAAAACAAAAAAATCTTTTTAAAATAAAGAACTAAAGCGATTAATGCTCGTAATTTGAAAATGTTTAGAATTTACTCAAATATAAAATAACAGATAAACAGTTTATATTATAAAAATTAAAACAAAAATAAAGTTAAAAAGTACATATGACTATTTTGTTTTCAGTTTTCTTTTTCAGGTTTGAAGATTCTTGCTGCGACTACACAGCTTGCAAATAGCCAAAGCTGTCACTGAGAAACAGATAGGGAAAACGACAGTGAACAAATTAGACGTTGTAGATATCATTTTACACGTACATTATTAAAAAATATTTATTTACTAAAAACAGTAAACTATTTCCATTTTTTTTTAGAATATGATCTTTTTTTCTTAGTTTTTATGGTCACTAAAAAAAGTACAATAACATATTGTTTTCTATAATTCTTCTGAGATTTCCAATTTGGAAATCAATTAAGTAAAATTGGCAGACAAAAATGTGAAGCAAAAGACAAGGTCATTGATATTGTCTCTCTAATATGTACATGAACCGTCCTCGATTTTGAGGAACCATGTTAATTTTGCATTTTTATAGCATAAAACTTATTATGCCATTTAGGAGATGTAATAAATTGAAATCAGGTATTAAAAAGTAACAATAATTATAATTATTTAATTAATATATACTAACAAAAAATCATTGGAAAATAGATTTGTTTTTCATAAAAATTCGGGTACGTGACCTATGATAAAACTCAAATGGAATCGGTGTGTACAAATTACTCATGATAACATTTCTTTTACTTAGTTTACAATAATGCTATATTCTTTAAATTTAGTTTTAAAAAACTATGATTTATTTGTATTTAACTAAAATACGTGCTGAATTTTTTATTTCTTACAGTCCAATATTTTAAGAATCAACTTAGTCAGTTCAGTATTTTAAGAATTAACTTAATACATGATTGGTTTAAGTTATGATCTCACTTGAACATAATTTTATATAAATATTTATATATGTGATTTTAGATTGAAAAATTAATCATGAGTCTGAATTAATTTTGACTTAAAATAATTTTAGAAATTTTTTCATGAATTAAAAATTTTACACTAAGTTTTAGACTTATTTTTTATAAATTAATATTATTCTAAGAAGTTCTGTTACTTCAAAATCAACTTTACTCGGTCAATTTAATAGAATCAATTTCATTTAATATCATGTCCTAAGTGGACATTATTTGATATAAGATCTGATCGCATACATTTTAAATATTTGTATAACTTTAAATAATCTCTCCAGTCACTAAGGTATTGTTTATCTTACATTAATAACTATTTTAAGATAATGATAGTACCTAAAGTAACATGATTAAATTGCATGCAAGGTCATAAAGTGATAAGAAGTTCTTAATAAAATTTGAAAAACTAAACTATAATAAAAGCTAAGTTCACATTAAATCATCTATAAAAGATGAAACATATTTCAATCTTTTTTTCAAGTTAATCATGAGCATCCAAGTTAAGACAAATTTTTTATTTAACTGTATCAAACCTAGAATATAAATTTTATACAATCCATCACGTTTTTTTTTATCTCTCTTACCTTACTCTTATTTTACACTTTTTCCTATCTTTCTTTGCACAACACACATTTTTTCTTTCCATTTTGTGCCCATGTAAGATTAAAACACCAAAAGAATCCTTATATAGTTCACATTATTGATAAGTGATAAAATCAGAATGAATTATATATGCATTTGTTTAGTCTTATTAGAACGATCGATGCTATGCCAAATACATTTTATCTTGAAAGAAAACTTTAGGTCAAACTTGAAATTAATGTTAGTTACAATGTTGTTGAACTGATTCTTCAGATAAATGCATTAATGGTGAGTAAGATTACTTTTGATTTTGTTTCCCTTATAGTTCAGATGCAAGCATCTACCTTAAAAACCAAAAGAATAAAAATGAAAACAATATTTACTTTTCTCACGTAGTACCACTATCAATAACTCGAACTAGAGAAAAAATCAGTTTGAATAGTAAATAGGAATCACTAACATAACTTTGTTAAATTTATCTTTTTGCAAGTCCCATATTGTATTTGTCTATTTTCTCTTTTAATTTCTAACATATCAAGTTGGACTCATCACTTGTGCTGGATCCTGGTTTCATCGGGAAGACAAGAACACTAGGTGAAAACATTAGATTTGAAGGATTACCTGATGGATACAGTTCAAGTTCATACTCATCAAATATCTGACTTCAATTTTAATCTATACGATTCCTCATCCTGAATCACGGTTGGAAAAGTCCAAGTGCCAAGAGGGTACTCTGATACCTTTCCACCTAAAAGAGTTCAATTGCCAGTGAATCATGGAAGGACATGGTTATGTTATCTTATACCTATACTGCTATAATGACTGACTCCAGAAAATTACCTTCTTTAGTGGCTTCTGCACATCTTTTCTGGTAGTTCAAAGAGAGATGTGGATCAAGTGATTTCAATAAACATTCATACTTTTCTTCAGCCTCACTAATGTGTTTTGCCTGGAATTCAGAATTTGACATTGTATCTCAAAGACATTAAGTATATGTTACATAACTACTATGATTATACCAATTAACAGGCAGGAATAAAACAAACTCATCAATATAGGCAAATCAACAATACAGACTCTGTAAAAAATTATGACATACAATTATAAAAATTAGATTTATAGAATTTTTCTTCTCTCAATATGTGTGAGAAATGACAATGCTCACTAAGGCTTTAACAAGAATATTATATTATTTCTCTACACAGTCAGCAAAATGCATTCTTGACAAGGTTTGAGTCCAAACTCTAATTGCACCTCCTCTCCCTGTAAAAGTGGGTGGTAGAGTGGTCATAAATTCATTACTCCATCATTCCATGTTTACCACTTGAGTTTACGCATGACAATAAGAAATAACATGTCACATTAGTTTAGGTATTTAGTTCAACAATCCTGAAAGAAAAAGAAATATAAGAATGCGAAATGCTTGACCACGCTGTATCTATTTGACTGCAGATCAGCAAATTTTGAGACAAATGTGAGTACATTAAATGATACTCTATTTTCAAGACAGGTCTAAGGCTAGTCCTGCTAAATAATAAGGGCCTATTAGTGATGATGTGTGTTTAAAAAAAGTGTCAGAGTGTTTTGCTGGAGTATTTCTGATTTTAATAATAGGTGGATATTAATCTTGCTGCTGCATACATTATGAAGGTCGTTCAGCCAACCAATAAACTTCAACAAATCATATGGACTTCCATTAGCAAGTATATAAATTAGCAGCACCATTTGTAAATAGTTTGACATTCTCACCAGCATAGCAGGAGCAGCTGAAGGTCCATATATTCGGATAAACATGCGCAAAATATTGAAACTGTTCTCTAAAACATCATCCTGAACGAGGGTTTTCAATCAAATCAGGACTCAGAAAACATTACAACAGATGGTGGTTAAAAGATTAGGAGAGTTGAACACACCTCATAATCATACCTGCAACATCAGGACAGAAAAATTATGTAAAATTATAAATAGAAAAATAACTAGACTAAGGCTGAAATCTAAATCAGCCTGTAATTACAGAAAGAAACAACAAAAAAATTAAGGATAACTTTGGTATTATCTGAAAATGATAGTACTTACAGATCGTCAGAAACTTCCACTAGGAACTCCGAAATTGAGAGAAATTCCATATGCAATTCCTCTACCTTCCAAAAAGATTCAGAAATTATCCTGAATTCATACAATTAGCTAAAAATATTTTGTTATTTTACATAGAGATTCATGTTGCTGACAATATTTTAGAAGAAAATTAATGCCTACCTCAGAGAATGTGTGTGTGCACATGTCAAGGGTGAGATGAATAATGCAAATATCTACTAAATATTGCTAATTAGTTATACCTTGGTCCCTTGCAGTTCATAGAGAAGAAGATTTAGCACTCGATAATCAAAAGACTTTAAATGAACAGCCTTCATCACATCCTCAACAAGAATCTGAGTACCAATAACTAATAATTGAATATATTACAAAAAATCTTTAAAAAGGATTTGAATCAACATATAAGCACTCTGAAGAAAACGAAAAGTGCATATGAATTATGTATACCTCCTCCTTGTTTATTAGCGCAGAACAAAGTTTTCTTTCGAGAGTCCAGTACTCTGCTCCATGTCTAAGTTCTTCTCTTATCCTTGTCTCATCAAGGAAAAAGAACATTGAACCAAATTAAGCTAAACCTTAATTACTCCATGGGAAATGTAAGGTAAAGAGTGCAGAATCAAAACCTTTCTGTCAAAAGGCCTTTGTGTTCAAGAATAGTCAAAAGTGGTCTAAGTGGGTCGTTTGAGAAGCAAGAAACAAATAATTCGGTTCCCCTCTACATTTAAAATTAAATTATATGAGAAAACTTAAAGTTATTACCTAATCATCAACATTCAAATTGTCACTGAATAAATCAATCACCTTATCTTTTTCTCCAGATACATGCTTTTCATTGTTGGGTGTTTGCAGCAATTTCTCATTCATTTTATCAAGCTGCATCATAACAGAGACGGTTTCTTAGAAAAAGTAGTAGCTTTTGCAGATTTCATACTTACTATTGGAATATATAAGCAAGTCTCAAAGTAACACTTACAAATATGAAAAACAAATGCCAAAACATATGCTTCCTAGTTGGAAAAAAATGGTTCACTTCATCCTCATGCATTTGTTGAATGCAATATTGCATAAAAATACACCTCCACAAACTCAAAGGCCAAGTAACCCACCAAGACATTTAGGTATGAGAATAGGAATTTGAGCATCTTAATGCAAGAAACAGTCATTGAAAGGCTGCCCAGGGTAGTCAAATTTAAGCAACCAAATCTTAAATTTGAGGAGTGCGTAGTTTCTTAATAATAGTATTCATGTGTTAGAGTGCATTACTTGACCTTTGCTTTGCTTAGATGAGACACTTGAACAAAAATAAAATGCAGATAGTTTCTTAATAATAGTATTCATGTGTTAGAGTGCATTACTTGACTTTTGCTTTGCTGAGATGAGACACTTGAACAAAAATAAAATGCAGATAGTTTCTTCATAATAGTATTCATGTGTTAGAGTGCATTACTTGACCTTTGCTTTGCTGAGATGAGACACTAGAACAAAAATAAAATGCAGATAAAAGCGCTTGTGCACCTAGGTTAAACATCAACCCCATTGAACACATGTGCATTAGGACTGTTATTAGGAAGATAACTGAAATGATGATCCTTATTTAGGCCAAGCCCAAAACAATAAAGAGCCATACAGGTCAATGTCAGTTATCACCATTGTTACAAGTCACTCCATGATAGCACTAAATATCTGTCATTTCAATTGCTATAATGACATTAATCCTGAAACATGTGGAATGGCTCTGCGTTGCCTTTCATCTGGCTTGAGGAGATCTATCTATTTTCCCCTTTTGGGACCATTGATTAGCTCCACAGATGCAGTGGAACCACATTTACGAATCCTACACCTTCAAAACAGTAATTGACTTGAATAATAAAAGAGTGACCGAATTTAATAGCATCAATCAAGCATATACCTGATAAATATAGCTCTCTGTGAATGAAAGAATAGGTAAGTGTTTGAAGATTGATTGTGGCTTGCTTATATCCAATCCATGAAACATAAAATAAGACCTGCACTGAAAAAAAAAAGTTCACATTAACATACAAATCTCAAAACAAGTTCTAAAAGCATGAAGTGTTAATTAAATGGTATCAAGCCTTCCACAAAATTACTCTCGTACATTGTTTGTTGTGAAAAAAGCTTCAGTGCAGACCGGATGTATGCCACTTTATTCATCTAATAACGAATGTGGTAATTGATGGCAAAAACATGATATTATAACGATACCAATAAAGTTTATCTGTTACGAATACTCACATTTACTACCTAATCAAGCATTATAACAAAATATCAAAATCACAGCAAAAGGTTATTTTTTAATATACACTTACAAAATCCTCAAGGGTAGAATTTGCCATTTGCATGGAGTCCAACCCAACCACGGGCATGTTGTCATTACAACTTTGCAATAAACTGTATTCTTCGGTCTGATTGCAACTAAGCAAAGGATCTCCTACAATACTTTGTTGAAAACCTAAGGTAAAATTAAAAAAATATCACAAAAGTAGAATTAAAGCATGAAACAAAAATATGATCAGCAAGTTTAAAAAATATTGTATGAAATGAACATCAGCACACGCCATGGTAATGCAGCAGTGGAAGGCATTTAATGCACCACCACCCGCAATCATTGATGGTTAATATCTTTATCCAAGAGGGTATGAGTATCAAAGACGTGTAGGATAATTATGTGTGAAATCATGAAACGAGATAGAAAATCGTACTACTACTATCTCTAAGCAAAATAAATGATAGTGCCTTATAAGTTTTGAACAGGAGCCAGATAAAGAGCGATTCTCAATACAGAACGTTCTATCCGATGCAAACAAAAAACAGTAAAACTAATAAAAAAGCACACATGAACACGATAAAATAGGCATAGCAGTGCAGTACCAGAACTTTGTTCATTGGTGGTGGTGGTGAAATGGTGGTGCTTGTACGCGTCCTCGAGGAATGAAGATGAGAGCTCCAAGAGGGAAACGAAGCAGTTTCAATTTTCAAATTTCACTTTGAACCATGAAAATGAAAAGAAGGAGTGGGACTTACAGTGGGAATAAAATGGGAAAGCACGCAGCATTTGTCGTTGATGGCAAGATCTCCGCAGGGTTGGATCATGAAGATAATGAAATTAGCGAGGAAGCGGTTAGAGTGGTGATTGGAGTTTGAAACACCTCGTGATTCCATGAACTCCAGCATCCTCTGTACCTTCTCTAGTTTCCGTAACTCTTCCATGTCCCTTCTCCCACCCAGACCAAAGTTTTCACACAACAACTTCTCTCACACCTAAAATTTACTTTTATGTGAATGAAAAATTTAGGTAAAATTAATCTTTTTATTCTCAGATTTTTTTTAAATGGTATTCCTGTGTTTTTTTTTTATATTTTATTTTTTCTACAGAAAATAATTTTATTTTACCAAACATATCATTTTATAAGAATAATATTTTGTTTAAATATAAATTATAACATTTCTAAGTTATTTAAACTTTTCATTATTATTTTTGTGTGTTGGATATTCATATTCTAGTTGTAACTCACTCTTGAATCCAACTTATCAGTATCTCACACGCATAAAGTCAGAGTTCTCGTCATTATTTCCCTGCTTCTGTGCTCTAAAATTAGTTATTGGAAATGTTTTGACAGAATAAACTTTAAAAATAAGAACACAATGAAACAACTATCTCAAAAAATAATATTGAAATGTTTGACATATTATCACATATTATCAAAATATAATATGGAAGTTTGTTGAATAATTAAACTATCGATCCAAATTTTAATTATTTAATTTTTTAAATAAATGTAATGTTTATCGAAAATGTGTACGGAAATCTAGTTAAAAATTTACAAAATTTTAAAATGTAGGGTCTTCCTAGAGTTGTATTAATATTTAAAAAAAATGTGTAAATCTTATAATATTCAATAAAATTTTTAAATGGTATAAAATGTCATGTAAAATTAAATTAAAATAAAATAAAAAACTGAAATTGTATAGAACTCAATTAATTTTTTTAATTTATATAAAAATGTTATATTCAAGAGTATATAAGTTTAGATATATTATTTGCGCAAAAAATACATGTGACTTTTAATAAAAAGTCACTAAAATTCTTCAGAATTTATAAACCTTTTATCTCGTATGCTGGTTATTGAACTTTTGTTTCTCTCATCACATATAACTTTTCTTTCTTTGTTGAAGGGAATATCAACATTATGGTAAATTTTTCTGTAACAAAAATCGTTTATATAAATTCTCAACTAAATTAGTGAAGAAACCTTGTAGCAAAAATGGTGACTTTAAACTTAAAACTGAGTCATGAATGAAAAAATATTCAAATATAGAACTATTGGAAAACAAAATAAAATGATAACAAGTTAATTATTAAAAATAATAAAAAATTGTATTGATTTTATGTTTTAATTTTGAATTTTGAATTATTTAAAATATTATATTTCAAAATTTTTTATAAATATAAATATTATTTTCTTATTACTTTTAAATTCCTATAATATAGATAAGTTAAAATTTATAGTACATTAAAGATCTTTTAGATAATAGTTGTTTTTTTAAAAAATGAGCCGTTTCAATAAAATACATTGTTTGAAAACATTGAAATTTAAAAAAATTTATGAATGTAATTTATTAATTACAATTTAATATTTTTAAACTTCAGTTAAAAGGGTAAAAAAAATATTAAAAATTTCTTGTCTTTCATATTTGCATTTTTATTTTCTCTCTTAATTGACTTAGTATTGGAAGGTTATCTACTCGGCTTTTATTTAAAACTCATGTTTTGATCTAGGTTGAGATGCCATAGTCTTATTAGAGATTTATTTCTAATTGAAGTTAATCACTATTATTTTTTATGATTACCCTTTCTTTTATATGAGTTATTGTTATTTGTTTATGTGATATTACTTTTATATGAGTTATTGTTATTTGTTTATGTGATATTAGACTTTTTTTTTTCTTTGATAACATGTTTTGATTAAACACAATCTTCACATTAATATATCAATCAATATTATTTTTTAATTAACATTAATCAATTTTTTTTAATCAATATTTTATGTGTGATTATTGTTCTATTGACGTTAGTTGTGACTTTTTATTAATGCCACAAATAATGTTGTTTGAGTTATGTATAATGTATGTATTAAATAGATTCTCATATTGTGTTACTTATTAGACATTTGTTGCATACATTCTTTATGGTCTAAATAGAAAAATCTTAGTTTTCATTAGCATTAATTTGAATTGAAAATGTCATGTTTTGTGGAAAGGTAGGGATAGAGATCCTCATCTAATTGGAGTTCAACACCTTCAAATGATCTAAATGCACATGCATGATAATTCCTTCATAAATAATATATATAGTACTTAAATTATTTTTGTAATCTTTGGAGCATATTATAATGCAACATTATGCATCTTTTTCATCTTAATTTCGAACCATCATATTTCCAACACCTTTACTAAAAGCATACATAATCTCATAACATAATTATACTGAATTTTCTACAATTAACAGGGTGTTAAGAAAACACTGACTGAAATATCATTACCATTGTTTTCGCATTGTATTATTATCATTAGGATAAATATAATAAAAATAATATTAATACATTTCATTTTTAATATAATAAGGAAAAAGTATAATTTTGTACATTTTATTTTATTTTATTATCATTATTTGAATTAAATTAATACTTATACCTTTCGTGTTTATTAAAAAGAAAATTAATGTTAATATACATGACTCAATCATTTGTTTTACTATTTTTGTAAATTTAAAATAATTGCATACCAGATTAAATTTTGTTATTAAATAAATATATATTTATATATATAATAACTAGTAAAAAATGAACGCACACTTATTTATTAAAAACTATACTCAATTAAACAAATAAAAAATATTATATTAAAACAATAATTGAAATATTTTTTATTTAAATAATTATTTAGGCTTATTTATATTTTATATATATATATATATTTATATATTTATATTAAAAGAATAGAGATTACATTTCCCCATGTGTATTGAATAAAAAAATATAAAGAAGAAATTGCCGTCAAAGACGATCAACGAGATAACTCCACCCGATGCAAAGACATTCGCTGGCCACACTTTTTGACAACTGTTATCACTGTAATAAAGCTGTTTTCAACCATTCTTCCCTCCCTTTCACTACACAATTTTATTTTATTTTATTCTCAATAGAATCAATCAAGCTTATAGGGACCAGCGCCCAATACCATGCGGCCACGTGTCATGTGAATCCCACTACTACTCTACTCCACACTTAACAAACCTCCAAATTAAGCTAAACATTAAACAGTTGCTTAATCAATCGCCGACCAAGCTCAATTTGAAATAGAAAGAGCCACAAATTTGGGAGTGAGAAAGAAGGAGAAAGTGCATTTTACCTGAATAATGGCTACTGCAGGAGGCTACGGAGACGCGAACCAAAAGGTAGATTACGTGTTCAAGGTGGTGCTTATAGGCGATTCAGCGGTGGGGAAGTCGCAGATACTTGCGCGATTTGCCAGAAATGAGTTCAGCTTGGATTCGAAGGCCACAATCGGTGTCGAGTTCCAAACCCGCACGTTGGTGATTCAGCACAAGAGCGTCAAGGCTCAGATCTGGGACACTGCGGGACAAGAACGGTTCTCTATCTCTTCTACTTCTCTTCAACTATATCTACACTATACTCTGTTATTTTCTGCTTGTTTCATTTCGCTGTTTGTTTGAAGTAAAACCTAGAGGATTTTAGTGGAGGATTTTGTAGATCTTTTTGACTTGTTAGGTTTCGCGACGTATTGTATCCGTTGCTTGATATGCCTTTGAAACAATAGTTACTGATTAGTGCGCACCTTCTGTATGCTCTGATCGCGGCGAATTATTACGCAGTTTAACTCTGAGTTAGATACTTAGATGTTAGATTTGTTTGCTGAGTTGATCTACTCGTCTGGTCGTGGCCGACGGAAGAATTGATCCTTGGATTTGTTTTTTTAGTGACCACCTTCGTGTTTTCCGCCAACTTAGTCTGTAGTAGTAAGTCAAACTGAGTTTGACTTGGAATGTTTTGCTTGTGGGAGAAGGATCTTGAACTTTGGAGTTTAATATCTGTGCTATCGTTGATTGCATGTTCCTTGAAATAGTTTGACGAATGGCAACTACAGAGGTTAGAAATTAAAACCTAACTTCATATTGTCACCAACCTTTTTGCACTTGTTCGGGACAAACACAAGGGTAGGGATCGTGTACCTCGATGTCTTGTTGGATGTGGCAAGAACTCTACGATTCTAGTCGGTGGATGTTTGAGTACGGAGTTGAGGGACAAATAGATAGCCTATCTCATGTGAGTTGATGAGGTATTAGTCTGTTTGAACTTATTCTTAGTGATAAGTGAATTATCTCCATCTTATCTTTAAAGGATTAGAAGATTATCTGTTGATTATTTTACATATAAGATAACTATCTATTGTTATGGATTGGACGTGTGTGGTCAGAGGGGTGACCTAATTGGACCATTTGGAACCAGAATTGGGAAGAAATTATTAGGACTCAAACTATTTAGATTTCCGTGTCTTTGGTTCCCGTCAATGTTTATGCAATACATTCAAGTTTTATAATTACAAAAAGGAATTAATAATGCTTAACTGTGTCTTATATATAAAGATTAATAGCGATCATAATTGTCTAAGATCACCTGCCAATTTCGTTTGGACCAAGTCAGAACAACATCCCTTTTCTCAACTTGTTTTGGGGCTGTCAAGGTTTTCTTTGAGACAATTTGAGTATTGATGTGCACTGTGATGAACTCAAAGGCAAACATACTTATGAATGAAGGATAATAATTTTCACAAGTAAAGATGAATGTGCCACCCGACTGCCCTCTCTCAGTTTATACGCCCTTTCATGGGACGTATTAGAACTTCACTTGGAAGTGACATATCTGTTAGAATATTCCTAGTTCATATATAGTGTGCTATTAGAACTTCGAGACTATAGTAATCAGATTGAATTGTCTAGATAACCTAATAAAATCCTTAGAAATGATTCCTACAAATTTCTGTTCCGTGTTTGAATCTGTGTTGCACTGTTAATGCGTGTGTATTTGGGAGGAGAATACCTGTGTAATGGACCTGAAGGTCAAGAGTTACCTATACAAACTTTTGTGTTAAACCTGCCCATTGAAGGAATTCTGGTTGTACACAAAGTGAGAACAAACACGTTGTTAGTAGGTAGGCCTATGATTATATTTTGTACCATTCTAAAAACCGTTTTTTCAATTTCTGGTATCTTTTGTGAAATAATTCTTGTTAATGCCTATAGATGCAAAATTCATGTGCGAATTTGTTTATAAGCTTATTTCATTCCTCACAAGAGAGAGAAATCAAATTTATAAAGCAATTAGGAGTATATTGATTTTTTTTCTACGTTTATAATTAGCTGTCATCATTGCCCAATTTCCATGGGATTGTTCTTTTAAAATAGTTATTTCTCAGCTTTGTAGTATAACAGAATCGTTGGGTGTAAAACTCACGTACATTTCAACAGAAACAGAAGTATCTGTGACTGAACTTACCATCCACATAAGTAGTGTGTATAGATTATGAATTTATGCAAAATGTTTGCACATGAAAGGGGCTCGTTTGTGTTGCTAAAAGTTTAACCCACAAATTTAAATTAAAAAATTATCATTTTCTTACTTCTTTGGCCGCCCACTATATAATATCCTCTGCAGTAGACAATCTTACCAGAGCATGTTGGATGCAATCTTATTTGTAGAGAGTACTTTAGTTTTATTTTTTTTTACTAAATCGGAAACCTGAGAGCTTATCACTCAATTAGTTTAACTCTTTCGAGAAAGGTTATGTATATTTCTGTATGGATAATCATTGGTATATTGTCAAGTTTAAAGTTAAAGCAGTATGTATATTTTCAGCCTAGTTATTTTAATATGCTGTGTTTGTGATCTTTTTGTACGGTGTATATTTTTAGGTTGTATGTGCTTTTTCAATCATCACACTGTTGTCAAGTTTATATCTCTGATCATTTTATGATACCCAATACCCATGGTTAACGTACCATTACTCCGAACACTGATTGCGGTTTGACCTGACATATAAATGATTTTATTCTACAGATATAGAGCAGTCACAAGTGCATACTACAGAGGTGCTGTCGGGGCAATGCTGGTTTATGACATCACAAAACGTCAAAGCTTCGATCACATACCTCGCTGGTTAGAAGAACTGCGAAACCATGCAGATAAGAATATAGTCATTATTCTTATAGGAAACAAAAGTGATCTGGAGAACCAGCGTCAAGTACCCACAGACGATGCAAAAGAATTTGCCGAGAAAGAAGGCTTATTTTTCTTGGAGACTTCGGCACTGGAATCGACTAACGTTGAAACAGCCTTCATGACGGTTTTGACAGAAATATTCAACATTGTTAACAAGAAGAACCTAGCGGCTGGTGATAGTCAGGGAAATGGCAACTCAGCATCTCTGTCTGGCAAGAAGATTATCGTTCCTGGTCCTGCTCAAGAAATCCCCAAGGGGAACATGTGTTGTCAGTAATCCTGACTTTATTTATAATTTGTTTAAATTTTCTAGATTTCATGCTTGTGTTCTTATCACCAATTTTTATTAATTTGGTGCATTTCGTTTTGTATATTTTTACATTATTTAAAATTTATTTTGCATGAGTTGCTCATTAAGATCAAGAGAGGGAAGTAATTAAAATTTTCGTGGTATAACATAGGAGACAACTTAATTGCGCTGTTTTTATCTGTTAGTAGGAATAGAATACATGTAAGGCGGACAGACAATCATCATCCTGACGGTGCTGGTCTTCCTTGACTTTAGACGTGCTGTTTTAGATATGTTTATTGTTATTTTTTCAATTAGATTAAAGTTTCATCTCATTAATCAATGCTCACCTTTGTTATGCTGGATTTTAAAATAAAACTATTTTAATCAGAAAATATAACAAAATAGTGGTACTGATTTAAGCTTAATTCTTTGGTAGTAACTTTGTTAGACTCGGAATAGAGTTTATTATAAAATGCCATACCCATAGCCTTAGCTTGATGCCATAATTCTTGTTAATTTGCACAAATAGTTCTTTAAGTTCAAGAATCAATTTAATCAACATTGTTGTAAGATTTGTAAGTTTGTATAACAAAGGTCCCTGGTCTTGATAGATCTAGAATAATAAATCTTGTGGGATTGATACCAAAGTCCTTGGTCTTGGATGACATTTCCAGATAAAGCTACTGTTTTAATAGCACATACAATAATATAATTCTAATATTTTAAAGACAATATAATTTGTTAAACTTTAAAATAAAACAACATAATAATAAATAAAATGTATTTTAAATTTATAAAGTAGTAATTATTATAATCTTAAACAAAAATAGCTTCTCGTTTAAATTGAAAGCTGATAATGCATTTGTAATAATAGTACTTCAACTATTAAAAATTTGCAAGATTTTAAATTAAATCAATTTCAATCTTGTGCGCTATGCGTGAAGATCACTATATAATACTGAGAAAATACAAAAATAAATCTAATTGACAACGAGAAAAATGAAAGTTTAACTTTAAAATACCCAAACAGACATTGGTTAAGACCTTTTTTTTTTTCACAAAAACCAGTGATCTCGCGTTTCCCTAACATGCAACTAGAACAACTTTCCAATGCTCATAAAATGTGCTGGTTAAGTAAAATGGACGCTTCTGTCAAGTATAAGCAATTCTGGTAAACTCACTAAAAGGTATTAATACAAATTTGAGCAAAGTCTGTGTGCTAACTTGGCTATATAAATAACACGACGAGAAAAATGAATAGAAAATAAATTCATAACTTACACAGGTGGACCAACGGCCTTAATTTCTGCAAAATGCCTTTTTGTAAGAAGGATGAGAGAGTTAAGTTAAGTGGGAAACATGAGGATACGAGCTGTGAATAAATTAGTAAAAACCTAGATTGACTACTCCAAGTAATCAGTGAAAAATATTAAATATCCGTTAATTATTCACCTTTTTCTAACACCCAGTAACTCCCACGTCTTCAATTTTACCGTTTTCCACTTGTGCTTCATCTCCCTTGGTACCAGACGGTTGGTCCTCATGCATGGAGGAGTCCTTTTCTGTTTGTGTATCTAGACGCATTAAAAGCCTTTGGAGCAGTTCTTGGCATTCCAATGCACCAACCATCACAGTCAAACTTGCTCTACCCTTCCAGCATCCAATGGCTACAGTAGACTCGTCCACTTGGAGGGTCCCTGTACCAGCTCTGCTTCCTGCGAAGAAAGAAGAAGGTCAAATAGAGTCTGGCTGATTGGCATTTACTCTTTGATCATGCCGGTGCATACCTTCACCCAGAACTATCACGCAACAGCCCGGCATTAGGTTTGCAGCATTTTCTCCGAACTTGGCATCCACAAAATCTGCAAATTTTACAGCTCTATACTGCAGAAGATGCTTGAAATCTATCGCAGATGCACATAGAATCTGTTTGGAGATGTGAGGGAGAATAAGGGGCAATCCTTCAGAAGTGATCCGGAAAGAACATTGTGCAGACCTTCCTTCACATGAAGTTTGTCTTTCCTGTATGATGATGACATTGGCAAGCTTTTTCACTTATTCACAAGAGAGCTAATCAAATAACTCATTTGTCACATACAGTTGAGGGCAGGCCACTGATTGTTTACAAGTAATTAGTTTTTTATAAAAATTCAAACAAACTATCAAGGCTTTATATCACAGCAATCCCATATCAATTATCACGGCAAAAAGAAATCTCACACCCCAGTTGTTTACCATGATTCATATCCCACAAAATATTCTAAACTGAGTCAGGAAAAACAGAAATAGGAATCTTAACACTAACAAGTCATGCTACTATTTTAATATTTGTGTTTTTATACACTATAATTTTGTCAATGTAACTCAGTTTGACTAAATTTATTTATATAAATAGATGGTAACCTTTACCCACACAAGTTTCAACCTGATCTGTGTCCTCAAATGACACTGTTTTCACTACTGCATAGGGAATTATTTAAAAGGATTTTGGTTCTCTGAAAAGAGAAAGTAAAGAGAAAAGAGAAAGTTTCCATCTTTTAGTTGAACTAAATTATCTACAACATATATCTACGGTAAATAAATTACTACGTTCCCACTTTATACATGTTCTCACTTTATTGAAAATAATAAGCATATGTTATAAATAAATCAACTTAAAAATTACAATAATAACACAAACATTTATAATTGAGATGATAATATACTTACAAAAACCTTCAGGCCAACAGAAGTTATTTTAAGTTGCTGCCCCACTGAGAAGTTCAACTCCAGAACATCTTTGACTGACTTGGATATATAGTAAATTCTTTTCACGTGACTTGTATCACTGTTTCTTGTTACAAGGTGACCATTAAATGGAAATTGATCATCAATGCCATAAAATGCCTTTATGCTGTCAATAACTCCTTCATCTTTGAAGAAGACAACAGGATCAATGCCTCTCCATTTTCCTTGAAACTGTAGCTTCCTTTTGCCTGGAGTATTCTTTGTTATGATTTCTACACTGCAGGGTTCTTGGGCTTCCTTGAAATCCGCTTCTTCACATGCAACAGAATTAACCTTCAAATCTGTTTCATTAGGTTCATTTTCATCTATATTAGCCTCTGAAATTCCTTCAGGTATACTTTCCAATGGATTAACATGCAGTTCGTGTGAATCCTCATTGCCCTGGTTTGCTGTGTCAACCTGTTTCCCAACTTCTTTTCTAGGTTTTACCTGGATTGCTGCAAAAAGGGACAACAATCACAAACCTATTATGGCAAGAAAAGGCATAGACTGGACACAAAATATGTTAGCATTTAAAAGAGGCTGCTTGAAGGAAGAGTTATTCCCAATATCCACTAGAATTCCTTGACTCTGTTAGTCAGGATTTGAGAGAGAAAAACAACTAAAATCATAAAAGAAATTACCAGGAAGAGCAGAAACTTTCTGCAGAACAGCAATAAAGAAGGCCCCAGTGTTCTGATCATGAGGCACAAACCTCATGCACCGCTCTAGTGGGAAATCAGAATCTTCCTCAGTAAATTCGAGCATAGCAGGGTTCTCCATTGCTTGGATATCATCTTCACTATGTCCCTTAACATCATCAGTATTAATATCACCTTCAATGATGACATTAGAATTACTATCACCAACATCCTGATAGCTTCCGCCATTTGGAAACATGCTGGGAAGAACTACATTTCTACGAAGCTTGGGAACGTCTTTGCTGGAGATGAACCACTTGCCTCTGTCACATACCTGCACATCCAAACCATCTTCAGACGCATGTCAATGCACACAACAGCATAACAACCTTAAACCCTTCTATTCTAGAGTACTGCATTCAATTAACTACACAATAATCACACATCTTCTGTTAGAAATGCAAGTTTTATTTGGGTATACATAATATTTTTCTATTCAGAAAGTTTGAAATTTAATGTTTTACCAGGAATGTGAACTTGGGTACAAGTTGACTGACATCCCAGTAATCAATTACAAGGAATTAACAACTAAAACACAACTAAAAAATGAGCCAACCACAAGAATGACAGGCCATGTGACACAATAAAATTGAAATAATTAATTCATTATAATAAGTAATGAAGACATTTTCTCCTTCTAAGCCCCAGAAAGAAGAGTCATGCATGCTCGAATTTGCCATGTATAAGCCAATCAAAACATCCATTGGTAGTCATTACACGTTTTATCTTCAAACTTTAAAACACAAGGCAACAAATAGTCACAGAAAAAACAAACCTTCCATCTCTTGAGACCTGGTCGACGAGTGAGTTGGGAAAGTTCACTAGAGACATCTACAAGTTCGATGGACCCTCCACACCTTCGCAAAACCTGCAATTGGTACGTAAGGGAAAATACTTAAGTGCTACAAACAATGTTAATATATTCTAGTAGGTGCCAAGACCAAAGCATTGAACATGATTTTTTTTTTAATAAGGAAAAACTCCAACTATTTTTTCAAATAAAAAGAAGAACTATTAATGTTGAATAAACAAAAAGTAAATTCTTATATTGTGGACAAATTATTATAAAGTGGGGACATCTCAGATGGAGTTTTTCCTTCATAACCACAAGCTACAAAAGCAACCACAGAAGGATTTGTAGTAATACCAAAGAGTGGATGCGATAGAACTATTGATAGTTAGCCCCAGTTAGCTTCCATTAATTAAATTACACGTTTCTATCAAATACTTCTTTGAAATCAAGGCTATATTCGTATTTCTTCTAAAAAATAAATATCCATTGAATATATAAGATAGCAACCAATTGATCCCTGATAAAGGAGTGACGTATCAATGAAGGAACAAATTATACATATAAAAGCATAAAGTATCTACTTCATCGTATGAAAATAAAACACTTCAATAGAAATGCCCATAACTGGACAAGCTAGATAGCATAGCTGGCAAGAAATATAATTTCAGAGCTTTCAGAGCTGATTACCTCTGCCACAACCGCTTCATTCTCGATAGGATTCATTGAGCAGGTTGAATAAATCATCCTTCCACCAACTTTAAGTAAAGATACACCTAATAACGTTAATAGAGTGATTAAGTTTGCCAACATCGTTTTGGTAGCGAATTCTTATTCACCCTATACTCATCTGTATCTATAATAATAATAGCAGTAGTTTGATCCAAGTACCATACGGAAAAAAAAAAAAATTGAACCAGAGGAACAAGAGACCGTCAGTTCAAACTAAAACTAAAAATGCACAGAAATAAATTGTTTGTATAAAGAAAAAGAATGCTTGTCAACTTCAATAGTCAATAGAACTTCTCTACTAAATCAACCATGAATGTAACTTCAATTTAACTATAGGGATTGTGATTGAGAAAAATGTACCTCGCATTGCAATTAGAACTTGTAGGTTATGAAGGCCATTTCCAGTCCCTGTGTTCCTTTATACAAGAAAAATCAGTCTTAAGCCAAGAAATAGCATATGGTGGTTGAAGAAAAAGAAGGAAGAAGAATGCATACAGGAAAGGAACAAAATTACCATTTCCTCCAGAGATCAGGGGCCTTACGTAGGGTACCATCTCCACTGCATGGGACATCACACAGAACCCGATCAAATAATAACTGGCCTTCTTGATCTAGCTCCATTTTATCATAATGTTTTTCTAAGAGACATCCTGGGAAGTGTTGAGCTTCATGATTGGTGACAATCAGGTTAGCTGTGCACATCCGTTTGGTTTGGTGAATGAGAAGATTACATCTTTGGATATCTAGATCATTTGCTATAACCTGATTATTAAGCATAGACTAATTAATAAAGCACATGAATCCTGATAAGGACAGACCTTATTTGCTAGACTGTTTTGTCTAGGAAACAAATAAAATAACATTATGCACACAGACACAAACCATTCCATCGGGCAGAGATCCTACTTTAGTTGAATGGTGTAAAATCTCAAGCAATTGAAATGTTTTTGAACCTGGTGCTGCACACACTGAATAAAAGCAATCAAATAGAAAAATAGTTAGAAGTACTAAAATATGCATTGCAAACAAACAAAATAGCACAAAAAAATGGGAAAAGTGACAAAATCCACTTCAGTACAGCACAAGTTACTTACTATCAAGTACAAAATGATTTGAATGTACATCCAAAAACAGGGGAGGTACCTGTGTAGCAAATAAACATTTGTGTCCACTAGTTAAATTTTTGAAATGTAAGATCATAAAGTAAAATACATGCACTAAATCATCCAGCTATCTAGAACAGGAGCTAGTCCTTTTTTACGATCATGAATAATGATAGACAAAACGTAAACTGGCCCACCATGCTGACAGCTTCCTGTCTTGTAATATTTCCAATTTCATTTTCTATCTTTAAGAATTCATGAAACCTGAGAGATTCACATAATAGGGAGCAGGAATTGACATATTAGTTATAAGCACTAACTTATGCATAATTTATTTGAATTAACTAAACAATACATTCTGATATAAGGCATAAATCATAACTAAATGCAACCAACCAGTCATGTGAAAGTCATAAATAAGCATGGTCATATAACTAAACATCAAGTCATAATCATACTATATCAATATGAACTTTTGGCTGTTGCGCTGTTAATTAGAACTACATATCTAGTTCCAAACTAATATAGGTTCAATTCACACCACTCATGTACAAAACTTACTAACCTCCCGAGTGTTTGGTTTTTCCTGAGCTGCTTACGCGAAAAATTCGAATGCCAAGCAAGATTATCAGGATACCATGGCAAAGGTAAAATAGCCTCTGTATCATCCCCTTCCACAACCTACATATAACAATTCAGGACCATAAGAAAAAGAGTCAAAGACTTTAAACATGAAAAATCGACAGTAGCAGCATAATTAAACAAAATTGCTGCCGGTGACATACCTCAGCCTGAAGAGAGTGCACAAAATCATTCTCTAGTTGGGACCGAATATCCGCGCAAAACCGGCTACTGGAATCACCGAATAAAAAGACACAATAAACTTAAGCAAGCATCAACGTAACTTGGAACTGAAATAAACGAGTCTAGATTCAAACTGAAACGGATTTGACTATCTTTACTACGCACGTGCAATTATTTTATACTTTGAAATGCTGTTACAGATAGATGATTATTTTCAAAATCAGTTGAACTCAGTCACTGGACAGAAGGTGAAAATCCAAAAGAAGTTTAAATAGAAATAAATAAATGAATACGTGGAATTGATCCTGAATGCTGCAGGCAAAGGAGTTCGGAGAAGTTGCTCGAATTCATCCCATTCTTGCGATGACACGATTCCCTGCTCCTGCAAAAGAAAGAACAGAATCAAAGAAATGAGAGAATGAGAGAGGAGTTACGGTATGTTACTTAGCGAAGCATTGGTTAGGTTGGTTTACCTTGTAATAGTGATCGAAAGCGAGGTTCTGAGTAGCGAAGCGGTCGGAGAAAGGAAAAGGATCTGAATCTGATCTAGGACGTTTGGAGTTCCACACATTTTCTCTGCTCTCTTGGAAATGCTTTCTTTGAGTGCGACTCTTCTTCCCTCCCTTTCCTCTCCCCATGCTGTTGCACTTGCAGTTTCAGTTTCAGTTTCAGTTTGGGGGCACACGGTAGTGGTAGTCCATTATTCATCCCGGGTCAATTAGCGGTTAAACGCAATGGGCTTGGGCCTTTTTATATAGTCTAAAACTTAATGTTTAAAAAAAATAATTTTTATATTTCAAAATTCAAAAATAAAAAATAGTTTTCGAATTAAATAATTCAAAAATTAAAAACAACTCTGTAAGTTAAAAAAAAATCAAGTTATGCAGTTTAGGAACTACTTTTTATTTTTAAATTGTATTTGAAAGTTATTTTTTAATTCTAAAGGACTAAAAATATGGATTTGCGGGAAGAATTTGCCCAATTTCTTAGTTTTGGAGAACCACTTCAATAATTATTATTTTAGAACCTTTGGTGCTTTCTTGTTATAAAACTTGAAATAATAAGGGTTCAATACAATCTAAACTAGTTTTTCAATATATTCATATGTGGTAGAGATATTATTATGTATCATATTATCTTTTTAACTTTTATAAATACAATGAAAAGTGATTCTATAAAATCATCTTGTTATGATTATGAGTGTGTAGCTGGTGTAATTTTTATTATTTTTAATTAACTACTATTTAACCCTTGTTTCTTGTATTCTCTCTTACAGATATACAAGTTCTTTTATTTTATACTGACACATTTTTTTTTTCTCTTCTTTCTTGTATGGTTTCTTTTGAGAAGTATACAAGTATCTCTTCACTTTCTTTTGTGACATTAATATCCTTATAACTTTTGAAGTTGTCTCCCAACTTAAAGCATGTGGCAAATAATTTATTGGTGGTTTTGTTGCACAAAGAAAATTGAGAAAACTTTTGAGAAGAGAAGGAAAAAGAAAACCGATAACAATACAAGGAAAAATAAAAATTCCATTCCTTACATGTCTTAATATTAATATTGTTAACTTTATTTTCTTAAAATTGTACTGACAATATTTAAGAAGAAGGCTCTTAAAAAATGTGAGAATAATATAATCTGAAGAAAATTGATATATTTTTTTTGTATTTTTAATTAAACGAGTAAAGTGTCACAAAATTACAACAGGAAGTAATTATTCATGTTTATATAATAAAAAATCAGGATGTAATAATAATAAACAGTAGTAAGAAACAGTGATATATATATATATATATATATATATATATATATATATATATATATATATATATATATATAATAATAAAAATTGTTAAAATTGAAAATCACTCGGGGTGAAAATTAAAAACAATCCTACTGAAAATTGATCCGGACTAGACATTGATATCTACATATATTTCACAAATGATCAAAAAATATACTCATAATAAGTACAAATAGCCTTTTCCAGAACTTCAGAACACTCTGGTTTCAGTTTTGGTAGATAAAGATAGAGGGTTAAACTATGTTTATTCATTAGTTATATCACATAATTCTGAGTCAACAAACACCTATACTATTATTGTTACTGTTATTTTAATTCTGTCTTCTACTATGACATCATATCAGTCATACTCTTACATGAAACTTTTTTGATCTGCATCAATCTATAATTCATAACCTGGGAACCTAGAGTTCTGGGGTTGAAGCAGATCAAACAAGAGGCACGCCGTTCCAGCAAGACCTTGGAAGAGTGAATAGCCATTGGCAGGAGCAAGAGATTTTGCATTGTCATACAAGCAAGAAGCGAATGATTTTGCTCTCTCTTCGTAAATACTCTCTTTAGTGAGTCGATATAGGGAAAGGAAGGCATAGGCATTTCCAGATACCCCATCTGCAAGTCCCATTTTCTTCACCAATCCACTTTTCCACACAACTTCCCCTGCTTCTATCGCTGCATCTCGAAGTTCTCTGTCATTAGGAAACACCTACAAATACAAATCGGTGAAATTACAGACAAAATTTTACCGACAAATTTTGATGTCATATTACGACAATGTAAGATATGTAAGAAAACCGAAGAGGAAAGAAAAGGTTTGTGTCTTACTTGTGCTGCTTTGCAGAAAGTGATGGCCATGCCAGTTGCACCATGACTCCATTGAACTAGCTTATCCCTAGGATTCCCTTCACTGGAGGGGTAGTTTCCACTGTGAGGGAAACGCTTACTCATGAGGTACCTTAAAGTTCCTTTGACATCCTCAGCATCCTCACTGGGAAGAGGAAAATGAAGCAGCACATGAAGGATACCAGCAAGACCATTTGCTGCACCAAGGTACCTTGTTCCATGCCATCTATACATCAATGGACACTCTTTAATATCAGATGCTCCTGCTCTACCACCAGCCAACACTGCATCAATGATCGGTACAAGAATGTCCTTTGGCACTGCTTCTTCTCCTAAGTGCTTGTTTAGGAATAGTGCACCCCATAAGAATCCAGCACGTCCATACATAAGATCATATGACATTCCGAAACCACCTTCCTCTGGTCCTACTGGTAGGGCTTTCTCTTTTGCCACCTATGCATTAATCCCATCATAGTAATAAAAAAAAAAAAACATGTTCGAAAAAATAAAATCATAGTGTAGATCTTTTTCAAGTGTAGATCTTCTTGTCTGATACAAAGATTCCAACAGATATGGAAGCACTATAAGTGAAGAATATGAACCACGAATCACTTCATGAAGTGTACAAACAAACAAATTCGCCAAAAAAAAGATATACGTGGTGTGCCAACGTTGTCCTTGAAGAACAGAGACAAAATAATTCAGACATAAATGAATTTGGTGCATTTTCATTTTCATGATTTTACCTCAATGAACAGAGCCAAAAACAAGTCACGCTTTCTCAGGTCCTCCATGTAATTGGCAACGACGGCACCAAGCGCATAAACGCCTCCACTACCGCATAAAAAAGTCACGTGTCTGTTGCTTTAGAAAAGAATACCAAAAATGTCAACATAAGAAGACCCACTGTTGTTACCATGTACCTTGAAAAAGGGTTAATTATCATGTGTTTTTTAAGAAAAAAAAAATAGGACTGAGTCGAACAAAGTAATGCTATGAATTAATTTATATAACTAAACAAATATTATAGGAGACTCATCACATAACTTGCAAGAAATCCTAGTAGCACACCTCTTTGAAGGAAAAAATTTTATTAAAAGTTGAAAATTTCACATTTGTTTGTTTTATAACTCTTTCTAGTTTTATAAGTTTTAATTAAATTACTGGAGTGGGTGTTACAGTACTTAAAACATTGAAAAGTGCAGTTAGAATCTCCAGTGTGGCATTCGGTCACCCATATATATTCTCATATCTTATTGAATTACCACAATCGAATCTCCTGAAATTGCCTGAAACTAACGCCAAACTTGATATCTTTTATAATATCAAATCAAATCATGAAACTACAACCATCCATGGCCTACCCACGTCGAAAAAAGAATCAAACTTTCCACCCAACCAAAATTCCATGCATTATTTTACATCTTCATTTTGCTATTATTTAACTATAGTTAATCATACTTTGTTATCCCAACATGTATTCTAATTCTAAAATCTAAATCGCACCACCAATATTTGTTATTTTGATTAAAAGTTACACGCCCTAAACATTATTTTCCAAAAAGTATACAATGCTTAATTTGTTGGAAATGTCTTAAGAAATGACGAGGGGAAATGCTAATGCTTTTTTTTTTTTATTGATTAGTTGAAGCATATTATCATAAAAGAAAACAGTACGGGTAACCATTAAAAGAATTCAATAAAATTTTAATTGACTTAGTATAAGAAATAATGGGTTACAATTAGTTAGTCGGTCATGAAATAGTTTTTTCAACAAAAGGATAATTAATGCCGTAAAAAAGACACATTTCAAACTTCTTAATAAAAAAACATATCGAAAAATTAAGGAAACCTAGCATGGAAGATACCTGAGCGAGGCACGTGCAGCGGTGACACACGTGTCAACGATATCTCTGCATAACAGCAAGTCGTTCCGGCAACCGGTAACCTGGTACGACCGCAAACAAGTGAAGGCAGTGCCCAAGAGTCCCGAATACACCGTCGGATCAACAACCTGGTCTCTCCGGTTCCAAGTTTCCTCCACAACCTGTTCGTACCCATATTTTCACTTCTTTTAAGGTTCACGCTCCACTGTAACAACGTCTAGATCATTCTATATAAGCAGAAAGTGAAAAATAGAAAGGAACCTTGTCCTTGAGGGAAGTTGCTGCTCTCAAGAATGTTTCATAGGGAAGTGAAAGGTTTTCAGCCGTCAGATTCATGCTTTCGGTATTCAAATCAGAGGGCTCGGGTTTGGGTTTGGCCTTTTCGCTTCCACCTTCGACTACTGAGAACGTCATTGTCTAGAAACTGAACCCAAAAATGAAAGAGTGAAGTGGTGTTAAGTGTGAGCAAGTTACACGAGAATATATAAATACAACACAGTGGAGGCACCAAAACATGATCCTATTTATTATCGCTTGTTGCTTCTGTTCAGACATATTCCTGGGGCTTAAGGTTAGGTGCATAACGTGTCGAGCAGAAGTTCAATGCGGTGGCGGTGTATGGAGATACGGTACACCCGCTGGCCACGTTTGCAGCTTTTGTCGTTAAGGATCTAGCTAGAAACTGTAAAGAACATGCGAATCACATGCTGTTCTGGATAAGATATTTTCCTCCTGTGTGGGCCTCAAAATGTTCAGAAACCGTGTCCGTGTCCCATTGATATGTTTAATTTGTATTTGAATATTACAATTTGAAACCCTCAAATTGGTAACAAAACCCACCACAAATTTGGTCCGTTTTTCCCATGGTATATTGTATTCTATGTCCTTTATAGATTAGGTGGACCATGAAAATCTCAACGAGATTAATACCAGATTAATGTCTAATCAAGGTGTAAAGCATCACAAGTTTGAATAAACATGAGGAAAAACTGATTAATATAACTTGTACAGTGTTTCAGAATATTTTAATTAAAAAATTCCCGCCGTTTAATTTTACAATAGTAATATTCTCTCAACACACTTGTCCTACCTAATCCTTATGAATGCCGAATTAAATATAAGAAAACTATCCTACTTTTTCTTTTAATTTCACTTTACTTTTATTTGAAACGAGTCTCAAGGTGATGAAAAAATACAAGAATTATAAAGTATATACATATAATCTAATTTTAGTATTTTTTTTCTCATGTGTATGTAGTGATAACATTCTTATATGGGTTGTTATATTTTTATAAGATATATCATCCTTATTTATTATTAGTGAGCTTGTGTGATTTCTTTATGAAAATAAAAACTAATAAAGTTATTATTATAATTGTAAAATTAATATAAATAAATTCTATAATTTTATTGCAATTTCTTTTATCTATTTTCTACGTAATATTTTGATTTAAAAAAGTGGTTAAGTTTAAAAACCGGTCAAATAAAAAAAAACAGTTAAATTTAAAGAAACGATCATTTAAATGGTATAATTGATAAAATAATTATTTTCATATTTAAAAATTTTATTTAAGAGGTAAATTAGAAATTAAATATGAAAATTTTATTTATATGGGTATATAGGTTATAAAATTAAATAAAAAATAACAATTAAATCGAGAAAAAAGAGTTAAATTTTAAAAAAAGTCATTTCAAGAATAAAATTGATAAATAAATTATTTTATAATTTAATTTTTATTTATTACAATGTAAAATTAGAAACAAATGTAAACACTAACAAAGAAACTTATTTTATATATAGGTACATATAGATGGTATCAATTTTATAGTTGATTTTAATAGTTTGTGAATTTTATCTCAATAACTCATAAGTTTTTCAAAATTTTAGTTATAAATACAAGGGTCGAGTAGATTTTATTCATTGGAATTTGTCCCTCTATTCGAAATGTACTATATTTTTTTTCGTGTCAAATATTTTTACGCTATTTGAGTTATTTAAATTAGTATTTGAATTATTTACACTAAATACATCATTACCTTAACTTAAATTAGAAAAACACATTTAACACATAAAAAAATTTAATATAATTAAATTAAAATAACAATATTTATTTATTTTTTAAAATTAAAATTAAAAATATGTCAAAATTTCAAATGAAACGAATTTTAGTTTCATATTAAATTCACGTACTAAAATCATATTTTACCCTAAATATAATAACAACAATATTGAAGTAACAATATTTAACATGTTTATGTTAATTTCGTAATTTAAAAAGTATTAAAAATTATGATGCTAGTTTCCATCGATTTTATATTATCATGTATAATAATTTTGTCAGACTTTATGAAATCTAGTGGTACATCTTAAAGAAAAAACTGAATTCTTAAAAACACTTTTCTTTTTTAATTTCATCAAAAAATCAAGTATTTTTTAATTCAATCAGGTGAATTAAATTAAAAAAAAAAAACCTGAAGTTTGTTTTACTCTTTGTAATGCTAAAAGTTTAAAAATAATGCCCTAAGCAACAGAAATAGATAATTAATATGATTGAGCACATCATAATCCTGAATTATAAAACATTTTTTTTAATCTCCATTGAATTTTTAATAACGGTGCTGTTATTTAACCAAAAACAAGATGGAATAAAATAAAAGTGGTCCCTAATTTTTTTTTTCAAAGTTATCTGTCTACTTTTTTCTTTTTTCAAGGTTTTCATTAAACCTCAGAGAAAATGCGAAGAAAAGGTCTTTGCTTGCCGGATTTATGAATTTGCCACAATATAACGTAATAAGCTGTCGCGGTGTTTTATTTTTTCCACGTTAATTATTACTTTTTATATTTTTCTCCGTAGAAAAAATTGTCAAATCAACAAAAAAAAAAAAAACCTCGGATATATGATAAACAAAACTAATATGTTATTTATATAATACTCGAAAAAACCGAACCCCAAAACCAAAATTAACTTTCCTTACATATTTTAAGTGTGAAAAAAAAAACATTATACAACTTTTGTAAATGGAATATTTATTCACTGGGTTGGGAAAGAAAAGAAAATAGCAAAAGATAAAAAAAAAAAATAGTGAGTAACTAATAAAATTTATTAAAGTTAGTTTCTATAAGGTGACATTCCATATGACATCTGTATTTAATTAAAAAATATATCTTGAAAATCATTTCTCTTGAAAATTATTTTAAAAGATTTATAAATAAATATATAATATACTTTATTCATTATTATTTTCAATGACTTCTTTTAGATAGTAAAAATAACTTTAAACAACTCTAAGAATATTTTATTTTTTTCTCTAAACTATTTGAAATAGTAAATTCCTGCCAATTACAGTTTGAATTACACATAAATTTCTTCAAACATCAAGAAAAAACCACTAAACATAAATTTGTATATTAACCTTGTATCTAAATGATATGAAACTTTTACATTTTACATTATTCTCTAAATTATATGTAACATTTCACATACAATCACTCTTTACATCACGAAAAGAAAAAAAAAATTCTTCACATATGAAACAAAAACTTGATCTAAAAAATTTCAAATTTTAGAAATGATCTAGAAAAAAGTTTTGAATCAAAACATCGTTAACATTACAATCTAATTAATACAACAATTGATACTTACAGAGATCGAATGTTACGTCTGTAAATGTTCTTCATTGGATGGATCCTTTCGATGATTATGGTAACTTCTTCTTCGTATAAGGTCACCGAATCTCCTTAGTAAAGCTCTTCGTTTTCTTGAGTTCCTATCACCCTCGGGATCATCAAAATGAGATTCATCAAGATGATCAAAATCATCAGGGATTTCCATGTCTTGTCGTGATTCTGAATCCGATGAATCCACTTCATCAAATATTGAACCCTTTAATGTGTCATCATCAGCATCCTTATCCTTAGTATCTTTAACGTCCTTATTCACCTCTTCGTTTCCCGTTTTGCTCTGTTGTTGTTGCTTATGGCTATGTGGTGTTATCATCTCCTTCAAATTAAGGCTAAAAGTTTTGTTCAGACTCCTAGGTTCTTTGTGTTCCCTTTGATCCATTGAGTAATTGCCATGTGTCCTTGTTCTTCTTCCTTCCTTGATATTACTACTCTCCTCTTTGCCACTTTCTTTCACCGGTGGTTTCTCAGTGTCCTCATTTTTGAACTCCTTTATCGATGATTCCGATAGCATGCGTTTCAACTCTTTGATATTCTCAAACGACGCCACTTCATGGATTTTCAACATCTCGTTCTCATGGACAAGTAAGTTAAGACTGTCTTGTAACCTAGCATTTTCAGCCTTCGCAATCTCTGCACCTTCTTTTGCAACATTAGCTTCATTCAAGGCTTGTTTAAGAATATCGCGTAACTTCTGATTTTCTTCCTTTGAAACTCTTACCTTATTCTCTGCCTCTTTCAGAGCTTCAAGCGCATCATTGCACTCTTGCTTTGCAATTAACCTTTCCTCTTCGGCTCTTCTAATGCAATTCACAAGCTCAACCTCTTTCTCATTCCACGCTATAAGAGACTCTTCCGCTTCCGATCTCAACCTCTCAACCGTGTTCTTGTTCTTATCGGCTTCTTTCCTCGTTGCTTCAAGAATCTCCTTGTACCTTTCTTCTGTGGTTTTTAACATCACTTTCCAACGCTCAACTTCCTCTTTTGAATGCTCTAGTTCTAGTTGGCTTAGGGTTAGTTTTGCTTTCACCTGGTTCGCTTCTGTTGCCACTTCTTTCAATGCGAATGCCAAATCATCCATCGCCTTCTTACTATTCTCTTCTGCTTCAGTTGCTAACTTCAGTTCAGATTTAAGTATGCTTAGTTCTTCAAGCATGGTTTTAACCTTCTCAGAAACTTCCCCACCATTGCACCTCACCTCTTTTATTTCAGTTTCAATTTCCTTCCCCTCTCCACTTTTCTTCGATGGAAAGTCATTTTCTGTGTCTACAAAATCAAACCAAAAACATTCAATAACACAAATAAACAACACAAAAAACAAAGGTGGGAGTCATCAAAATATTACTAATAGAATAGATGGTACCAATCTTAATCAAAATTGAAAAGGAGGATCAGAGAGATTAAAGCATTACCATGATTTTTAGAGAGTTGATCGGCACTTGTTTCAGCTGCCAACCATTTTTCTTCAAGAGAAGCTATCTCAAGCTTTGATTCTTCAAGCAGAATCTTGTTCTGTTCCAATTGTTTGGTTTGCATTACTAATGTGTCAAACAAATTGGCTTCTGACTCCTTTGTCTTGTCTAGTTCAATCTCCAGCTCTTGAATTCTCCTTTTATAATTAGATAACAAGGTCGTTGCATTATCCTCGGAAGATCTAAGATTATCCATCTCATTCCTCATGTTGTCCAATAACACATCTTTCTCTGACAATTTGTTGTTCGATTCTTTAACACTTAATCTCTTGTTGGCTAATGTTTCATCCACCATCGCCTTATTTTCCTCGGCAATCCTTTTCATTTGTCTTGGGTCATTTAATGCTTGAACTCTCTCTCGTTCGAGTGTTCTCATTTGCTCCCCTATTTGCTTCATTTTCTTATCATATTTCTTCATGAAATCTTGTTCTATCATCTTCCCTTGCCAATTTATTGATCACCAACTATCCTTTTCAAAAACAATTAACATATTTAGAACAAATCAAAACAACAGTTATCATACGTGTGTCGTAATGTATAGTAAAAAAAAAAAAAAAAATTCAACAATCATCGACTTCAATAAAATAACAAAAAAGAAAAAAGAAACAGGTATAAATAGTTACAGAAATAATTCTAATTTGAAGACTGGCTTTAATTGGTGTTGTTCCCGATTCCAAAATGAATTTAGTGCATGAAACACAGTTTGAGAGGCTTGGAAAATATCCTTTATCAACAATGGACGGAAAATGGTGAATGTAAATAGGAAGTGTAGGATTTCACAAGTGAATATGTTTGATTGTAGATAATTGTGCATTAAGAAATGTTCTATTATTAGAGAGTGAAAAAAATAATACGGAAAGATAGTAAGAAAAGAACGTAAAAAGGGCTTTACCATGAACCTTAAAATTGATAAATAATAATGTGTTTCGTGTTGTATGGTACAAATGAAGATGAGAAAAGCATTGGAATTGAATAAAGTCTTCACGTAATTTTCGTTTAACTAATCAATCTCTTCGTACTTAAGAATGGTAGGAAATCATAATTAAACTAACTTTGTAATTTTTTTTAATTAATTGAAATTATCTTTATAAAAAAGTTAATTACAAAATTATAATTTTATCGTTTCACAATACATAGATATCACTATGATGTGAACCAGTTAACTTAATCGATTAGGATTCTTATCCATCTTTATAGTTAAATGGTTGGGAAAAAAAAATCACATCGATGTAGCAATTTTGGAACGTGTAGTCAAGTTCAAATAAGATATATCTACAAATAATAGTATTAGTATAAATTGTTAACAGTAACTTTTTATTAAAGTATGCATAGATTAATTAAAATTATCTAAAAGCTTAGCAATTCTGCCACAACATTCTGAAAATGCATTACATGCTTTATATAAGAATTCGAATCGAATGAAAGTCATGTTATCAGGTACAAAAAGCAATACAACTCCATCCTTGTAGCTCAAAGAGGTAGTAAAAATGTAAAGTAATATTCTTATAAGTAATGTCACCTACTATGTTTTTCTATTTACTTTTTTTTTTTCAATTAAGAAAAGAAAAATCATATAGGTATAATGTGTATCAGTTTATCTTTCCCTCTTAAATAAATTATTGTATAAATAAAGATTATCATATTATAATCTCAAACAAAACTAAAATTTAATAGTTTCTTTCAGGAAACTACATTAACAGTCTTTTACATTTGACATTTAAGTCAATTTCTTTATTATAGACTCAAACTTATCCAGAATCATAACTTTTAAATATTTTATATCGAATTTATGACAAACGTTGTTCTACATTGAGCATTTTTGTAAGCATGTATCAAAGTGAAGATAAATAGATACACACCTCTACAACATACAAAAAACCAAAAGCTTACGTTCGTCTGTAACTACAGTTCTCGTATAATCTTAGATAGGAATTTTGTAATATTTTTCATGCTATGAAATTACACCTTTATAAAAGGTCATTTATGCTATATCCACTCAACTAGAATTTTACATTCGGTTCATAAATCAAGTAACAATTTGTTGTACAAGTTTTTGTCTATATTATACACTTTATTGTAACCCTTTTAAGAATAGCGGTATTCTTTAACAATTTATTGAAGAAAAATTAGATATACTCTAAGAATATAGATAAACTAGTATAAATATCTTATGTCTTAATTAGGTTGCATGTCGTTAGACAAACTAATGTTGAGTAAAAAATCTCAAAATACTATTCCACATCCTTTCTAAAATACTTATTTTTTTTAAGTCATGATAAATTTCAGCAAATTGTTTTTTTTTTTTCAACAGCAATGATGATTTTGGTTAAGGCCAAGATAGCATCATTTTGTAATGTTTAAGGCGATGAAAATAATGAATTCATTTGGGTGTTTTAGGTTGTCTCAAGTTGGGTATGAATAACTTATGCAAGTTATAAAGTTGGCTCGAGGAAGTGGACATAGAAACATGTTAAATAGGATTTACTATACCTATTGTTTAAATACAAGAAAACATGTTCAGAATTTGGATCTAGAAAAGTTGATGTTGAGATTGTTACTCCCAAATGTGGATTTCAATCAAATATATGATTTTTCCATCAACCATAAAAGTTGACAAACAATAGTATATGGCCTTTTGGGGATGAAAGTTCTTGTAGAACAGAGCATAGCATGTATGTACCAGTGCAGCCAAATCAAATTTAAACGATATATTAGATTGGTTCTGATTTAAATGTTTTCTCTTATTCTCAATCTACCTTAACCCACGTCTAATCAAATTAAATTCATAATCAATTACTAGTTTTGAATTACATCTATGAAACTAATCTTTAACCAAATTTCATTACTAGTTTTGAAGTACTTCCGTAGAAGTTGTAATTTCAATTTTATATGTATTTTTTAAAATAACAATTTCCGAAAATTTACTATGTTAATTCAATATTGAAATACTTTTAAACTACACATCAGTAAGAAAAATCAATTTGACATAATTTTGAAGAAAACTGATAAAAACCCTAATAAAAGTACAATCCAGTAGATACAAACGGGATGCAGTAGAACTAATCATAAGGCATTACTGAATATTTTAAACCAAGGCAACTTTTTGACTGACATCACGGCTTTCATTATTCATTATACGGAAACATGCTGATTTTACCAAATATTGCCTTAAATACTTGCAGTGAATATAATTCATCTAGCAGTACGACCATGTAAAACATTGTTAACTTTAAGAACGAAAGATCAGGCCTTATGACCCGCCTAAGATAGACTTATGATGGTTTATAACTTCATCCCAAGAACAAATATATAAGTAAACTGAATTTGTTCCTAGAATCTAACGACTCAGTTCTGTTCTTAGTCGGTTTTTAAATCAGAGAATTCCTTCTGCGAAGCAATGAATCCAAATTGCAATATTCAATCGTGAAGAAAGTAAGGTGATTAATGATAATAAGCACAAGACATAGATAAAATTCCAAGCATAATCCCACAAAGACAGAAAACTTAGAACTTAAAAACCAGATTAGAAGGCAACTGAAGGTTGTCCAATACAATTACCACATGGCTGCACAATCCCGTGAAAACAAAACAAAGACAGACCCATGTCCAAAATTCAATTACAAGCCATTTCCATAAAGACAGTAGTCACCACCTTTAGAAGTATTTGCCTATTTCACAATTAATGACACTACGAGTAAACACCTACTCCCTAACAAGCTACCCTCAGAAGAAAAAAAAAACGAAATTTGAATGACAAGACACCATCTGCAGCCACTCCCTTTCACAACTACAAACCTACCACATCAGGCACGCTCGCCACGAATTCTTCTTGCCAGCTGAATGTCTTTGGGCATAATTGTTACACGCTTAGCATGAATGGCACAAAGGTTAGTGTCCTCGAAGAGTCCAACAAGGTATGCCTCAGCGGCTTCTTGCAGTGCAAGCACTGCGTGACTCTGGAAACGCAGATCCGTCTGCAAACACAGCGTATTTCTTTTTTAAACGACAACCTTTCAACTTAGAAATTTAAACTTAGATTAGGAAGAAAAAAAAGGTAATAAAAGCATTAAAAAGCACAGGTTCCGAGCATAAAAGCATGTCTGTAAGATAGAGATAGAAAAAAAAACAATTTCCCATACAAGCAAGCTACAAGAAGTAAATTACGAATAAAGTAAACAATTTTATTGTTTAAGAAGAATCTTTTTTTCATAGTTGCTCGTTTTCTTCAAGAAAATAATCCCAGAAAAATTTCATCTAGACAGAACACAGATAGCAATTACGACCCATCAATACCTTGAAGTCCTGAGCGATTTCACGAACCAACCTCTGGAAGGGGAGTTTCCTGATCAGAAGCTCGGTACTCTTCTGGTATTTCCTAATTTCACTATTTAAAGAAACAATAATTATTAGAGACCATAGCCAGGCATAAAGAAACTACAAGAAGAAAACGAAAGAAAGACACTAAAGACTCACCGAAGAGCAACAGTACCAGGACGATAACGATGAGGTTTCTTCACACCACCAGTGGTTGGTGCAGACTTACGTGCAGCCTAGACGTAAAATTTGAGACCAAACATTAATGCTATCACACAAAGTTTAAACCCCAAAATCAAATCAAGAACATAAAGTTTAAACCCCAAGATCAAATCAAGAACGGTTATTGAGATTTTCCGACGAACCTTAGTTGCAAGCTGCTTCCGAGGAGCCTTTCCTCCCGTTGACTTACGAGCAGTTTGCTTCGTACGGGCCATCTACGTATACAAACCCAAACAAAGTTACGGAAAAGAAAACAATTGGAACTCTCTTGCCCTTATTAAGGGTAAGATAACCTTTCAAAATATTGTCCGAGTTTAATTAAGCAACAAAGAAGTAAAAGAAATATAATTAGCAGTCTAAATGTCTCCAAAGAGGAACAAAACCCTAGAAAGAAAGAAACAAGAAAAATAACTTATTGTTTCGACGAACACAAGCGATTTCGAACGCAACCAGGCGCGCTCAAATGAAGGAAGTTAAAAAGGAAACAAAAATATTGAAACCCCAAATTGACGAATAGAACTAACCTCGACGGACTCTGTTGTTCTCCAAAAGCGAGGCTAAATCAGGGGAAGAAGAATCTAAAACTCTTCAAAAGACGGGGGTGGAGGTCTATATATAGCATACTACTGGAGGAGTTTGTCAGTGATCGAACGGATACGATTCATTATCCGTGTGTTTTTTGTTTCGAATCGTACGGTCTATCAGATGTCAAACTGTGTTTTCTCAAATTAAATAAACGGCTGCGATGCCCTTCGAACACCAAATACGGATCGCCAAGTCTAATTGTCCAATTCCCATTGGTTAGCTATTGTTGCCTTTCCCATTTCTTCCTGCTTTATAAACCATAAACTTTAAAGTGATAGCTTACTACACATTTGTTATGCGAACTAGTATGTGACAACTAGTATGTGACCCGTGTTTACGCACGGGTTTATTTTCTTTTATTTTTATAAAATAATTATTATAATATTATATTTATATAACTTTATTTATTATATATATATATATATATATATATATATATATATATAACTATTTAAAATATTAATAATATTATTATTAATTTTTTAAAATTTTAAATTTTAAAAAATCATAAATTTATTTAGTAAAACTATTTAATATAATAATATTTTTTATAACTAAAAAAATACTTATAATAATAACTATTATCAAAAATAATAATTATTATTATTATTATTTTTATGCTAAAAATATTAATGTCAATTTTTATAAATTTATTCGATTAACTATAACTTTTTAAATTTAAATAATTATGCATATAAAAAAGTAATTTATCAGTTTTATTATTTTACTAATTTTTTTAATTAATTTTTAAATTTAAATAATTACTTGAATGTTAAGATAAATTAATAATAAAATAAATAAAAGATATAAATAATCGAGACATATTTTTATAATAAACAAAAATAAAATATGTGTCTAAATGTTATAATCATAATAGTATCACTATAATAATATCCTACAGTAATAAAATATCACTACAATAATAATATTATTATAACAATAATAATAATATCATTGCGATAATAATAATATTACTATAAAAATTTTAACCTTATCTTCTATATGTTTTACTTTTATCCATGATATTTCAAATATTAGTGATAATATACATATTTTCTTTTCTTTTCTTCAAATATTTATACATATGTTATTACAAATTATATATTATTATTATTATTATTTTAGTTTTTATATATATAAACCGGTTCGTAACCGTTTACATAACAATATAATAATTATTAATAATAACATATATAATATAATAATCAATAATAATAATATGTAATGATTAATTATTTATATAATAAATATTATTATTATTAAAATACGCATATATATAATGATAATAAATAATATACACTAATTAGATATAATAATAAACAACAAAATTTATCTATATAATAATTAATAATAATAAAATAAATTATTAATAATAATTTTAAATTATATACTTATTATAAAAATAATAATACTAATTTAATATAATTTAAAAAATAATAATTTTTTAAAATTTATCAAATAATAGTTTTTAAATTTTAACATTTTTACTAATTTAAAAATTAATTCATATATTTATAAGGTTATTTTAGTATTTTTAATTTTTTATCTATTATAATTTTTTTTTATTTTATCTATCATATTACTCAAATCATTCACTAAGCATGTGTTCGTTTTATGTGATTTGTTGTTTGAAGGGAATGGAGAAGACGGGTTAGAAGGTGTTTATTACGTTCGTTTGCGCTAAATAACGAACGAGTGAAAACAATACTTTGCGATATTCATCACTTTTTCAATCTTGCCTAATGAGAGTAACTTTGAGACAATTAATCTAGCAAAGACTATTTTATCATGTATCATGCTTTATAAACGAACACAACAATGGAGGATAAAATAAAGAAAGTTGGATCACCCACTCAAGTGCGGAACCAATCCACTATGAGGGATCCAATCCATCTATTATTGGAACCAATCCAACCAACGATGACCATGTTAGAAGGGATCCGATCTCATATTAATTGGAATCGATCCATGTGTGAAGTTGGAAGAAGGGATTCGATCCCATATTACTTGGAACCAATCCCATTTATTACAATACACTGTCAAAATAATGTATTATTTTATTATTTTTATGATTTATTTTTCAATTTTTAGTAGTAAAAAATTAACAAAGTAGTTATAATTCATACAAATACCAATTTACATTACTTATTAATAAAGGACAATATGGTAATTTACCTATTACATATATTAAAACATTTTTTTTAATCTATCATATCAATTAAATCACTCACAAACTCTCACAAATCTTACTTCAAAATTCACTAATTATCACCTCTAAGGGGGTGTTCCTTTGGGGGATGGACATGCAGGAGAGTGTGAAGATAAATGTGTGTGATTTTGGTGGATGGAATTTTGTGTTTTTTATAGTGGATTTAGAGGGTAAAGTGAGTGAATTTAGAGATAAATTTTATAAAAGTTAGTGAAAGATTTATTGATGTGATAGATAAAATAAATTATAAAAATAGATAGAATTAGAAAGTTACCAAAATACCCTTGATGGAAAAAGAGAATAATTTTGTAATTTGATGTTATAAAAATAATTATAATTAATTATTACAAATTAAAAAAATAAAAAAATTTTAAAATAAAAAAAAAAATTATGAATGTAAAAAAAAATACAGTTAAATTTTAAAAGAAAGTTAAACAATTAAATTTTAAACAAAATTTATATAAAGTTTTAAAAAAATAAAAAAAAGTAAAAAATAATTTTAAAAAGTTAAAAAAAAAGTTAAAAAATTAAAAAGAAAACCATGACATCGGTGTTAGTCCTTCAGAAAACAAGGCACTGATTACGTAACTGGTGTCATCCCCTTACATAACACACAACACTGGTGCATCCCCCTCTATAACACACAACACTGGTGCCATCCCCAACACACAACATCGCAACACCTCTCACAACACCACCGCAACACCATAACCCAATGCACGACCACCCTTTTCGTCGACCACCACACCCCAAACCATCCTTTGCACATGGTTTGGCAAAAGCTGAAGGGTAATTTGGTAAACAATTGAGTATACTCTGATTATACTTGCTTATCTCTCCTTTCTATCGTGAATGAAATAATACATCCATCCCTCAAATATTCACTCCCATATCCCTTCGAATCACCGAAACCAAACACGTTCCACAACCAATTCCGCACTCCCAAATTCAGTGAAATAGTGCAACACCCTGAAACGAACAGGCCGTAAATCCCTTAAAAAACAACAACACACAATTCACTCTCAAATTCACTCAAACACATCTTCTCACCCTCCCACAAATCCATCTAGCCAAGTGAACAAAACCTAACTCTCATAAAATTTATCTTCAAATCTACTCACTTTACCCTCTAAATTCACTACAAAAAAACACACATATTCATTCAAACACTCTTCCTCAAATTCATCCACACAAAGGAACACATCCTAAAAGAAAAAACAACATTTTTTACAAAAATGAAAAAAAAAATAATGTTTTTAATTGACTGAAGTAAACGTTAACATATCTATGAAACATATTTAGCTGTTACATTAAAATGGCATTCATTCCATCTATTAATTTGAAATAAACAATATTGATATATTTTACTTCAAAAAATGTTTTTACTATCATACTTCGTTGATATAAATTTTGAATATTAAAAATAAATATATTAAAAGAGGCCTATGATTTACTTAAAAAGCGCGTATAAACATAAAAAATACTAAAAACATAAACAATAAAATGACACTTTAGTCATTAAATATCTGCTTATATATTTCTACTACTCATTTTCTGATTAATTAAATTTATGGTGAAAACCGGCTTGACACTTGAACTACTTATTTTGCTATTATAATGTTGGGACAAATTTTCCAATATTTATAAAAGATGATTTTTTTTAAAATAAATTAAGAATAATTTATGCTTTTCCATTTCTACATTATGATTTGATTGAGTGGAGAATAAAGGGTGAAGAATAAAGTGAACATCTGAAAGTGTTTATTGCGTTTTTGTCTTAAATCTTCCATCTTATTCCCCTCTCTTCTGCTGACTCTTCTGTCTGGATCGCTGACATTCATTGTCCAAGCATTCAAGGTTGTATTTTTATTTCAGATGTTATCATCCATTATGTTCTTCCTTATATTGCAATTTCATTTCCCTGCATCTCCACCATGCCAAGTTCATAAATGGGAGATCGATGCAATTGTACTTATTAATGTTTGAAATGTATTGGGATTGCATCCAAGTTTCCAGTTCGAACACTGAAAACAAAATTGAAACAAAGTTCCAATTTTGTTGCTGGGATTTTCTTTCTTCCTTCTCTTTTGTCTCTGGTTTCATTCCTGTTTTTTCTATAGCAGAGTTTGTTCTTCCCCTTTTGAAAGAAAGAAAAGAGTGATGGTTGAATGGGATTGGTTGAGCCTTTGTAAGTTGTGAAGCCAAATTGCTGAAAAATAAAATGTTACTATGGTGGCAGGGATTTGGCAGTGAAAACACCATTGGAGTGATTTGTTACTTGCTGTTTAACCCTGCTATTTATAACCTGAGGGAAGCAAGGAAAAACGGAGCAGAATGCCCAAAAAAAGAGTGGCATTTGTGTTGATTGATGGGTTGGCTGATGTGTCACTGCCAAGGCTTGGATTGAAGACTCCTCTTCAGGCAGCAAGAGTACCCAATTTGGATGGCATAGCATGTGCTGGAGTTAATGGACTAATGGACCCTGTTGAGGTTGGCTTAGCTTGTGGAAGTGACACTGCTCATCTTTCCTTGTTGGGTTATGATCCTAGGGTTTATTATCGTGGTCGAGGAGCATTCGAATCCATGGGGGCAGGATTGGCCATGTCACCTGGTGATATTGCTTTTAAGGTTGGTTAAAAACCCTATTTTCACCATTTTCCATGCTTATTTTTGTTTGAAGCTATTATACTTTATTTCAGGCCACAGATATTATCCCCTTCCTGGATGATTTAGATAGCGGATTGCGTTGAAAGATTGATGCAAATTTGAGATTCAACCAGATTAGATATTTTTCTCAAATTTTAGCATATTCTTGGCTAATTTTTTTTCATGGTTAGCAAAGAATAGTAACACTGTTAGGGGCACTATCAATGTTCTGTCTTCTTTCCTTGCTTTCCTGGATGCGATGACTTCAGAACAACTTCTCATTTGATAAATTCTGTAAAGGATTCCATATTTAATTTTAAGATTTAAACCATGTATATGTTGGTTGGCATCAGTATTCTGATCAAGTTTCTAAAATTACTGATATATTTGTTACATAGATTGTGCTTTCTTTCTATGTTCTTCTGTTGAAGTTGTTAATTCTTAGCCTTGTCTAAAAGTGAGTTTTCTTTGCATTGTTCATGTTAATCACTCAAAACATTTTCCTGCAGTCAAACTTTGCTACCCTTGATGAGAAAACTGGAATAGTCAGCAGTAGGAGAGCTGACAGGCACTTTGAAGAAGAAGGCCCCATACTCTGTTCTGCCCTAGATGGATTGAAGCTTCCATCATTCCCTCAGTATGAAGTCAGAGTCAGGTGAAGATGCCTAAGGTTGCTATAGCATTTAATGGTTAATTGTTAATGTAGGTTACCACTTATCATGGATAATATCATGTTTTCAAGGGTTAATTGTTGCACTTTATTTTATTTGGCTTGAAGATTTCTTTCAATTTTTAAAAATTTCAAGTAAAATTGACTACTAAATGATTACTAGTTTGGGAACTCAAGATTTTTGATAGCTAAATCAATGACTATTATCTACCAAAAGAATTAACCGTTTTTATTTGTGATGGCTATTCCTCTATTAGGTATGCAACAGAACATAGATGTGGAGTAGTTGTTAAAGGACCAAATTTGAGTGGAAATATATCAGGAACAGACCCATTAAAGGACAACCGCTTACTTTTGAAAGCAGAAGCTTTAGATGATTCTCAAGAAGCAAGGAATACTGCTGCTGTTGTTAATGAATTGTCCAAGGAAATAACAAAAATTCTGGTTTCACATCCTGTGAACGCTAAACGTGTTGCAGAAGGGAAGAACATAGCAAACGTAGTCCTTTTAAGAGGTTGTGGCATTCGAATTGAGGTCTGTTCTTTGAGTTTATATCATAGCTGATTCATTTATTTTTCAAGCATTAAAGTGATGCATAAGAAAAGCGGTGATACATCTTAATCCATTTACATATTCTGCTACCTTAAAGGAAAGCCCATCATACATGTGTATATGCATTTATCACTTAAAATTATATATCACAGGTTACACCATTTTTAGATAAACATGGTCTGTGGCCATGCATGGTGGCTCCAACAAAAATAATTGCTGGCTTGGGCTTATCACTCGGAATTGATATTCTAGATGCTCCTGGAGCAACTGGGGACTACCGAACTTTATTAACATCAAAAGCATCGGCAATAGCTAAGGCACTCTCGGCTCCTTTACAGTCCTGCCCCAAAGTGTTTGTACCTGGAGAGGATGAGTTTAAAGCAGGTCGCTCTGATGGCTATGACTTTGGATTTCTTCATATCAAGGTCATAAATTTACAACTTTTGTTCTTGTTATCT
>Ga0099822_1000244_pt1 | contig 44048 bp, 36 predicted proteins | sample CowpeawhiteBW_FD_76839 | JGI IMG/M metagenome (GOLD analysis project Ga0099822, IMG submission 76839) | Root nodule microbial communities of legume samples collected from California USA - Cow pea white BW | ecosystem: Host-associated > Plants > Roots > Nodule | place: USA: California | collected... | reverse complement strand
ATTGAAACGTTTCAATTGGAATGCTTTGGTCGGTGTCGTGGGCCCATCTTATTTTTTGACGGCGACAGATGTGGGCCCTTGGCCCAATGTGAAACGAAAAGTCATTTGATGGGCTTCTAAGAAATGGCCATATTCACTGTCACGCATCCCTCACTCTTCTGTCCCCTTTCCTTCGAAAATGCACTATTTTCCGCGGCTCACACTTTTCACTTTCTTTAAATGTTTTGTAGATTCTGGTCAAGAAGAAATAACTAAAGTCAATACTTGATTTTTTTTTAACAACGATAAACTTTTTATTTTCTGTATTATGTTCAATATTATTAATCTAGTTTTAAATAATCAATATAACATTTTTTATATTAAATATATACAACTGGTTTTAATTAACTAGTTATAATTGATGTGTATTATTTATTATTTATGTCATCACTTTAATTTACAAATATTCATTGATAAGGTTTATAATAAATATTAAATGGATATATTTAATAAATATTTTCCAAGATTAAATATGTTTATAATTTATTTGATATTTCTTTATTTTTAAATTCTTAAAAATGAATAAATATAATTTTTATAATTCAACTACATTAAATTTTGTTAATTTTTTTAATGTTAAATAAGTTTTTAAGCTAACATTTAACTTGTTTATACATTCAAATGACAAATTCTGTTAAAAAAATTAATAAAATTGAATTAAAATAATTATATCTTTTCATTTCTTAACTTTATATACCTGAACAAAATTTATCACGAGAGATGAATTTCAATATTGTCTCTAAATTTATTAACTACAATCCTATTTAACACAAATTTTAATTATTTACTAGTTGATGGGTTGAATTATATACAAGGGTTATAATACCCGTTAGGTAATGAAGAATAATTTGTAATTTTATTTGATATATGTATTTCTATTTTTAACTTATACAATTTTGACTTAATTTTTTTTAAACCAATTATATGTATTAATATTTTATTGTTATGTAAATTTTTAAAATTAACTTTTTATTTTATGTACCCGTCATGTGCTTACTAGTCGTATGTGATTCTATATATTATTAAACCAGTTTGATAAAAAACACATTTTATAAACTCGTTTTAAAAGAAAAAATAATATGAAAAGTAGTAGCATAAGACTAAAAATAATCATTATAATAAAATGGAATGAAGAATATTATTAAACCCAAAACAAACAAGTCAATATAAATAAATAAAAAATATTATGTTTTAGAATATTTTATAATTTTGCAATTTCAAAACTCTCCCAGTTGTTATTTAACTTTTTTATCATTGAAGTTTTTAATATTTTTAATTTCAGCTTACATCTATATAATATAAAGGATCAATTTTTGTAATTGATTGCTTTTAGGATAGCAACAGAACAAAACATGAGTCGTAGCATAGTACATGATGATGATTTTGAAGAATCAGAGGAATCTATTTAAGAAACGTAGCATAACCAATTTCAATTATCATTCGATACAAGTTATTTTATTTTGCAATATTTTATTAAATTATTTTTCGTACATAAGATTATTTGTTGATCTGCGACTTAGACCTATGACCAGAAAATATCCGTATTTTTTTTTCTCTCTTTTTCTAGACACGTTTCTCAACTTGCCTTTATCTTTTAAGCACAAGTTACAGATCCAATTTTCTATTTTTGAAATGTTATATCTTTTTAAAATTTTTATTTCATTCGACAACTCAATCTAAAAAGTTGAATCAAAAGTAATCACAGACCCTTGTTTTTTTTCTTTGCTTCAAAATATCAGCACCAAATTCAGGCTTGCATAAGACATGTAAATATCTAAAATCCAAACTTTCATAATGTATGCCAAAACAAATAACTTTATGAAAAAGGAAAAATCATGTTTTTATTTTAAAAAATAAAATAAATATAATATTTTAAACACAAACTAATGGTTTTATTTTAAGTGATGTTAACTTGATACTTATATATCAAGTAAAGTTTAAGATGTCATTCATTAATGTTTTGTTGATGATACTTTTATTTTATACTTAATTTTCAACTAATTTAGGAATGTGAAATAGAAGTAAAAAGAATACATTAAGAAGCTTAATTACTATTTTATTAATACACAAAACATTAATGACTTATGTTCTCATATTTTAACAAAACATTAATTTTTTTCCAATTACTATCTTCTGCTCTATATTCGCCTCATATATTTGTTTATGGAAAAAGGAAATATTATAGAGAAAGGTGATATTAAATTAATGACAACTAAAAATATCACTTTTTTAAAACAATCTTACTGAAATAATTTCATTATTTTCATAAATGAATAAACTTAATTAATACAGATAAAATGGTTAACTTAAAAATATGCAAAATATTACTATTTAAACATCAGTCAAATTAAATTATTTGTGGATAAACCGTAGTCATTGTGATAATATTTTTCTAACATTCTAGAATACAGAGTATTACATTTATTTTACAGGAGAGTATCGAGTATAATGTCAATTTTTTTATGGAAAATAATACTTTAATAAAGTTTTTTATAACAAAGTTAAAAAAATAAAAAAATTATTCTATTTTAATTTTATTTATAAAAAGTTTGTCAAGTTTATAAAAAAGTTTTTGTCAAAAACTCATTTTCTTTTTTTTATTCCTGAAATAACATAAGTTCCAGCTGTTAAAATTGTCTGCATCAAACGTGTCAGCAACTTTAACCACAACATCATTTCATGATTCCAATTTGCATGCATAATTCAGCCAATTGGTAACCGTTAACAATGTTATTGTGTGTTTTTTTTTTTAAATCAATATTAATGTTAATTAGTGTACCATGAAATTATAGTAGTATTATTTTAATCATAACACGATTCCGTGTTTTCTTTTTCTTTTCAAAATTTCGTCTATAAATTAAAGCCGATTGGTCACCAACCACAAATTGGTTTTCCATTTCGTTTGGGGTCTTCTGGGTGCAGATTTCCAACCTTAAATTTCTTTATCGAATCTCTCTGGTCGTAGGTTGCTTTGCTTCTTTCAAGCACAAACCCAAAATCTCTCGGGAATTGCTGGATTCTCTGCTTCTCCCAGCAGCAGATTTTGGGTTCTGACCCGTTTCTTGATTTTCCCCACCTGGGTCTTGTTGATTTTTTCTTGGGTCGTGAATTCCGTGTTGCTGGAATTGAAAGTTATTTTCTTTTCTATCCTTCTGGATTCAACTACCTCGTAGATTTTCAATAGGATTTCCTTGAATTGGGGTATCTTTACATCAGGTATTGGATTGAACTGACCTGAACAAATCTTTGCTCAAAAAGTTTGTTTCTTGATTTCCATTCAGTAATTCGGTATGGTATTTTGTTGTTGATGTTGGGTTTTGTTTTTCAGACTTTTTAGGTTGCTTTGAGATTTTCCAAGATTTGAAACCTGAAAATGACGATTGATAGTTTAGCACCCAAGACAGAGAAGAAGAGATCAAGAAAGAACAAGGCAGTGGTTAATGAAAATGCACCCTTGTTACCTAAAAGTCAGGGTCAGGGGAGTGATGCTGGGTTTGATGATTTCAATGGAGCTTCATTTTCTGGGGCTGTTTTTAACTTATCTACCACAATTATTGGTGCTGGAATCATGGCGTTGCCTGCAACCTTGAAACAGTTGGGAATGGTGCCTGGCCTTATTGCCATCATCATCATGGCCTTCTTGACAGAGAAGTCAATTGAGCTTTTGATTAGGTTTACCCGAGCAGGGAAGTCTGTTTCTTATGCTGGTCTCATGGGGGATTCCTTTGGCAATTATGGAAAAGCTCTGGCGCAGATATGTGTCATAATCAATAACATCGGTGTGCTGATTGTTTACATGATTATAATTGGTATGGCCCATTTTTTAGTGTATGTTTATTGTTATTATTGGCTTAGGCTTTAACCATCAAGCCTAGAACCAAGATCTGTATGGTTGTCTAATTTAGTTTAGTATTGATCATCGTGCAGGTGATGTGCTGTCTGGAACATCTTCAGGTGGAGATCATCATTACGGTATCCTTGAAGGATGGTTTGGTCTGCACTGGTGGACAGGACGGACATTTGTTGTTCTTATTACAACACTCGCCATATTTGCACCCCTTGCGAGCTTTAAACGAATTGGTGAGTGTTGTTCATTTATTTGAAATAACAAAAGAATGGTTAATTGTACTGTTGGGAAGATGACTGAGATAACTGGGATGCGTGCGTAACCATGGTGCATTAGTTCTAGTTTTGACAAAGGTTGAACAATTGAAAACAGGGGATTGCTTGAAGGCTGTTGTCATACTACTATTCATCAGAGTAGTTGTTACAAGTATTGCAGCCAATTTAAAATACCATTAAAGTTTACGAGTAGTAGAACATTCTTATTATTGCTTGTTAATAGTGGTAGCTTTCTGTTACAGTTTAGTCATGTTTTGAAAATATCTATTTATGGTAGAAATTAAGTAAAGAGAATTTTGGAAGCATTGATGTTGTTTATTGCCTTATATTCTATTAGAATTCTTGCATTTTGGATGGAACAGAATTAAATTCCTTGAGCAGTAACTTTTGATTGTTCAGTTCATGTGAAGGGAGTGGTCTTATGTTGATCTATTTGCTTCATCTTTTAAAGTGAATACTGGAGGATTTACATGCCTACTCTGTGGTTGCAGATTCATTGAGATTCACATCTGCCCTTTCAGTTGCACTAGCAGTTGTTTTTCTAGTCATTGCTGTGGGAATTGCAGTTGTCAAGATAATAAGTGGAGGCATTGCGATGCCCAGACTCTTCCCAGTCACTACAGATGCGGCATCATTCTTTAAACTATTCACTGTAGTTCCTGTGTTTGTGACTGCTTATATCTGCCACTACAATGGTATGCAAGTTTCCAAATCTTTGTGCCAAGTTTACTTTTTCCCTTGCTGTACTTGTTTTCTTCTTTTGATGTTTTCATATGCTAGTTCTCTATTTGTTTGAAAGTCAGGCTGTTGCATGGAGAGAGTTTACAAGTTCTGATATATATGCACCTTTTCTTCTGCAGTTCACAGCATAGACAACGAGCTTGAGGACTCATCACAGATGCGAGGGGTTGTGCAAACTGCCCTTATTCTATGCTCTTCTGTGTATGTTATGATAAGTTTCTTTGGTTTCCTCCTATTTGGAGAAGGAACTCTTGATGATGTGTTGGCCAATTTCGATACCGATCTTGGAATCCCTTTTGGTTCTGTGCTCAATGATGCTGTTCGTATAAGCTACGCAGCACACCTGATGCTTGTATTCCCAGTTGTCTTCTATCCATTGCGGCTCAATATAGATGGTCTCCTCTTCTCTTCATCAAGGCCTCTGGTTCTTGATAATTTCAGATTTGCATCTCTGACTATTTCCCTTATTGGTGTTATCTTTCTCGGAGCAAATTTCATACCCAGCATTTGGGATGCTTTCCAATTTACCGGAGCAACTGCTGCTGTCTGTATAGGATTCATTTTTCCAGCTGCCATCACTCTCAAGTGAGTTGGTTACTGTTTTTAATACTTCCAGGATTTTGATTATTGTTGGATCCCTGACATAGCAAACTGAAAATGCACTTAAGCCTGTTTTTATAGGCTTTGTCTGCAAGCACTTGTTAGAGGAGAAGAAATTAAGTACCATAAATGTAGATTATTAACCTTAAAATTTCATTTTAGGGCAAAATGTGCAGTTAAGTATTACATCGCTGCAATTAGGGATTGTCGTGGGTGGGAGGCGATTTCTTAAGAAGAATTACTTAGTGGGCCAGATAGTGAAAGTGAGATAGCTGGGGATAAAGAAATCGCCTCCCACCCACGACAATCCCTAATTGCAGCGACGTAATACTTAATTGTACATTTTGCCCTAAATTGAAATTTTAAGGTTAATAATATACATTTATGGTACTTATTTGGGAGCATTTGTAGGCCATTCCAAGCACCATATGTCAACCACGAAATTCATTTTGAGTTCACAAATGAGTACCATAAAAGTTTTGGTGCACAAAAGTTGAGTTCGGTAGGTTTTGTACATGACTAAGTTGGTCGGTGTGATATGGCTTAGCTAGATGGCTTGGTGGAGAGTTTTGGGAAAAAATGAAATTCGTGGTTTTTGACATATGGTGGTTAGAATGGTCTATAAATGCCCCCAAATGAGTATCATAAAAGTTTTGGTGCACAAAAGTTGAGTTCGGTGGGTTTTGCATATGACCAAGTTGGTCGGTGTGGCACGGCTTAGCTAGATGGCTAAGTGGAGAGTTTTGGAAAAAAATGAAATTCGTGATTTTTGAGATATGTACTGTACACGTAATACACCCCAATACAACAACGTATTACAAACAGTGTTACCTGTACAATGCTTCGTTACTGATTTAAACGACGCGAAAAATGTATTTAAGCCTTATTCAAACAAGGCCTTAGTTGTGGAATGTATAGTACCATACAAAGAAAAATGACGAAAATTTGGGAGGATTAGTTTCCACTTAGGCAGCTGCACTGTGTACTACAATTGTTTTTGTGTTTATGCTTTTGCTGATGCTTATTTAATGTATTTCCAACCATCATTTTAATCGTGCAGGGACCGCTACAACATTGCAACTAGATCAGACAAGATTTTATCTATTGTTATGATAGTCTTGGCTGTGTTCTCTAACGTGGTGGCTATATATAGTGATGCATATGCCTTGCTCAAGCAGAACCAAACTTCACGTGAATGATGGCTGTCAATTGAATTGACAGGGTTATTGGTCAATTAGGAAATCTGGGTTTTCTGAAAGGATCCGATGGGTTGATTTGAATAAACAGAGAAGCTACCCTGTGTACAAAAGTGCTTCAAAAGTGTTGCAGTCTGCAACATGCGTCCAACCTCCTGTGTAATTTGTCATTTGTTGCAATAGTTGAAAGTTTTTTTGAACAATATTCTCTATCCCTTTCCCTGATTTGTTCTTCCTCAAATGTAATAACAGAAACCCTCGCTAGCATTTGTATGTATTGTATTGGGTGAAAAGGAATGAATTAGTTAAAGAAATGGTTACATTTCAAGAATTGGACGAGACAAAACTATAACTTCCATTTATATTTCTGTCTCTCTTATCTTTTTCTATTGTTGTAGAAATTGAACCGTAGATTTGAGAATTACTTGGTATAAATCACTGATATGACTTAATTTGACAATGTTAAAAATTTTCCTGATGTTTCTCTAAAAGGTAGAAGACATTAAAATATTGAACAAAGAAGATATAATTTCTTTTTTAAGTGATTCATTTAGTCTCATTGACGTGGTTTCTGTGATTGCATTTATAGAAAGAGCAGAATACTTGCAAGGACATCAAGAATAAAAAAAAGATGGCAGCAAGGAATATTAGAAATTGCCATGAAGCAAATACATAAAGCTTCATGAATTTCAAAACTTTGATACACATTCTACCATTATAATGCTGGTTAACATCTTCAATGACTTTATCCAGGAATGGCACCCTTGTCAATTTAATGGACCTGGTCATCCCATTCCACAAGGTAGCCACCTCTTCATCACTCTTCAAATGGTTCAAAATAACCCCTTTTTCTCTAAGAATTTTCGCATCTTCCTCATAGTCTATAATCCCATTCATCAATTCTGTGTAACGGGTGAAAACCAGTGACCCTGATGCAGTTGATGCTTCATAAGCAACTAAATTTCTCAGTAGCACTTCACTGTTTATGTCTAAACCAATCGTTGGAAGGTACAATGTTACTGTTTTTACATCAAATCCAATGGTTGATATGTCTCCATTGGTGGCCATGAAACAAACTCCAGATTTTGAGAGTTCTGTGACTGAAGGAATAGCAATTTCTTCCATCAAGGGTGGTTTGTTGGTGGCATTATCTGAGCTTAAATTCCCATTTTCTGCTGTTCTTGCTTTTTTATCTTCTGAGAAAAACAAGTATTCAACAGGTTGCTTTATAAGTCCTACTCCAGGAAGGTTAGAAATTATAGTCCAAGGCAACCAAGTGATAACTTTCATGGTTCTACAGTGTAGGAATTTCTCAATTAAGTCTACTAATGTTGTGGCCAATTTTGAAAGAAAGCTCCAAGCCTCACAGAGAAATTTCTTGGCATAGTTCAAGAATGATTTTTCGTTGTCTTCATTATCTTTGTGTTGATGATCCTCTATATCTGATTGTTCATCCAATTTAGGTACAACCATAGCATACAAAAAATCTAGCAAATGTGCACACTCTGAGACATTGATCTCTGAACAATCCTTCTCTATCACCTTGAAAGGAGAAAGTTGTTTAAACAATCCTATCAGCATGGAAAGCAACATGTCATCTGCTAATTCTGCTGATGAGTATTTGAACTCCAACATCTTTCTCAACACAAACAGTGGAATTTGGTTTTCAAGCATTACTATGTCCTTCAAGATTGCATTATGAGCAATTCTCCTCCCAGCACAATCCATCAAATGAGACATTCTTGATGAAACTCCTGGTATCATCATTGTTTCATCTTGAATGGTATACACTTGAAGAAATTCAAGCAAAAAGGAGGCATCAATAGCCACCATCCACACCAATGTTTCGCCATTAAAATTTAAGTACCTGTGGTAGCATGCTCTTATCCTCTGTTCTAACTTTATCAATTGCTCAACTATGTATTCTAACTTGAGGTTTTGCAGTTGTTCTTGGAATCTTTTTGCTGAAGAAATTTTATACCTCTCCATCTCATACAGTTCTTGACGCCAATAATGATAAGGTCCTATGGAAACTTGCTGAGGGATATAAGAATCAGGATCAGTAGCCATAAGGGGCTTAGGCACATTGAAGATGGACACAGGGAATTGATCATCATCTTCAAGCACTTCATTAAGAGTATCACGTATTTGAATCACCCACCGAACCTCATCAAAGTTGGATTTTAACTCATTTGGTGTTGTGAATCCAAAATGAGACATATTTTGGAGAAATTAGTAGGAATGAGTTGTTTTGGTTCTATATTTGGTGAAAGGTGGAATTTAAACTGCGAAGAATTATGCTTTGGACATCACTAATTAATGTTCATTATGTGCAGATTTCGGTTCAATAGTAAAAACAGCGTTCCATATGCTTAAATGTTAATGAATTTCGTTTAAGTTATTGCTTTTCAGCAAAATTAAGTGTTCGTTTTGTTTCCGTTAATTTTTTTTTTCATGAAATATCACTCTTGCTTTACATAAAATGACAGTTCTAAATTTTTTCAAGTGTAAGTTATAATTTTATTTTAGTATGTTTCATATAAGCTTTTGAAAAATAAATCTGAATAACAAAAATCCAAATTACTAATTATTTTGAGTAGTTGCGGAAAAAGTGATAAGTTCATTTCAATATTAAATTATACTAAAAAATAACTTTTGCTTTTTATATATTCTCTAAAATATTAATTGTTGTTTATATATACTTAAAATTGCTTTTTTTTTATGTTCTAAATTTCTAAGTAAAATTTTTAAAATTTAATTATGAATAAAATTTTGAAAATGTCGAAAACATCCTTTTAAACACATTTTTTTAATAGTTAAAATTTATTTAACATTGCAAACTTAAGAGAGAAAATAATTAAATAAAATTTGAGTTTTCATATTTTTTAATATTTTATCAATTGTGGATAAAAGAGTGGAAGAACATGTCTCTTAAAATTTTATTGGGTCAGTAATAATAATAATAATAAAAATATCTCAAGGCTAATTGCGTGCGTTCTTGCCGTTCATCTAATCTCTGACACATCAACGGCTCACATGAAAAGGATTCATCTTCAACCAAGCCTCTATCCAAAGCTTCTTCCTGGTTATGCGAGAGACATAGCCAGGTGCTTTCTGCTTTCTGAATTTCTGAATTTCTGGAAGTTAACATTTTTCTTTTAATTCTTAGCGTTTCATAGAGTGGGTCATGCTTTGTTGTTTTATTCTCGGTGGTTCCTCCATAGCAGTATATGGATATGCCCCTTTTGTTGAGTTTCCCGTTTCAGTTTCAAACTTGTCTTCTCAAGCTTTCTTATTCTCCCTTTCTCAGTGCTCCTATTCGTACCAAAGCTTATGTGAGAACGCGTAATAGCTACCTTGGCATTGTTTTCTTGTCACAACCCAAATACTCAATTGGGTCAACAGGGTTTCATGAATCCACTCCAAAGCCTAGGCACTCGGTTCATGCTGTTGTTGACTCTGGTTTGTGGGAGCAAGAGGAAGAACGTGTTGACGATATTGTTTATGAGAGGAGAAACATAGATGATGCCACCTCTGTTGTGTCCAAGAAGGAATTGCCTCCCTGGGGAGAAGTAGAGCTGGAAGATGGTGATGATGATATTGAAGGAAAAGGACAATTTGATACAACTATAGTGTCCAAGGATGAATTGTGTCCATGGGAAGTAGTAGAAGAAGAAGAAGAGGATGACGATGATGATGATGGTATTATTGAGGTTAGAGAAGAGTTTGGTACATCTGTAGTGTCCAAGGAGGGACTACATCCAGAATTGGATGATAATGGTGGTGATGATAAAACAATAGAAGGTTTTAATTCATATTTTGTGTCCAATAAGGAATTGGCTCCCTGGGGAGAAGTTAAAGATGATGAAGAGGATGACGGAAATAACAATGGCAATGACAATGCCTACAGAAGAGCACTTGGTGGTGCTTATTTTATGGCCAATAAGAAATTGCACACCTCGACAGAAGCAGATGATGGTGATGATGATTTTGACTACAATAACGATGATGCTGTTGAAAGAATAACAAATGGGGATACATATTTTGTGGCCAAGAAGGAATTGCCTCCGTGGGGTGGAGCACAAGATGGTAATGTTGTTAGAAACAATGCCGAAAGAATAGCAAATGGAGATGTATATATTGGAGCGAAGAAGGAATTGGCTCCCTGGGGAGAAGCAGACGATGATGGACACCTTTATTCTAGACCTGTGGAAACTACTTTATCAGCTTCTGAGGGGACGGGACTAATAATGGAGCAAAGGGCAATTTTTCTCGAGGAGATGGATGAGAATGTGTTGTCTAATAGAATTGTGGTGCTTAGCAGAACTAACAAGATTAGAAGTGCAATGGATTATTTCAGGTCTATGCAATTATTGGGTCTTTCTCCTAATATCCATGCTTGTAATTCTCTTGTTTCTAGCCTTTTGAGAAATGGGTGTTATGATGATTCCTTGAAAGTGTTCAATTTTACAAGAGCAAAAGGGATAACTACAGGACATACTTATAGCTTGATTCTTATGGGACATGCAAAAGCTCATGGTTGCGATTCAGCTCTTAGATTCTTCAGAGAACTGGAAAGTGAATGTGATGTGGAGAAGGATTTTGATGCAATTGTTTACAACACCATGATATCTATCTGCAGAAATGCTGACAATTGGAGTGAAATAGAGAGGTTGTGGAGGAGTATGAAGGAAAATGGGTGTGCTGGAACCTGTGTGACGTATCGCCTATTGATCAATAGTTTTGTACGATGTGACCAAAGTGACCTTGCTTTTTATGCTTACCATGAAATGATTCAAAATGGTTTTGAACCAGACAGCAATATATTAAATGCTATCATCGGTGTATGTGCTAAGGAGGGAAAATGGGATGTTGCATTAAGTGTCTTTAAGACAATGTTGAAGGGTGAACTTAAGCCAAACTTAGTTGCATGCAATGCATTAATTAACTCACTTGGCAGAGCAGGGGAACTCAAGCAAGCATTTCAGATCTACAACACAACGAAATCATTGGACCTTAAACCAGATGCATATACATTCAATGCCCTACTAAGTTCACTTAACAAGGCTAATAGGCATCACAAAGCTCTTGAGCTTTTTGAGATGATTGAAAGAGATCAAACATCTCAATTCAATATTCATTTATACAATACTGTTTTAGTCTCTTGCTCAAAGCTCAGGTTGTGGGAGAGAGCTATAGAAATTTTGTGGCAAATGGAAGCTTCTGGACTGTCTAATTTGACAATGTCATATAATCTTGTCATCAGGACCTGTGAGCTTGCAAGGAAGTCATCAATTGCACTGCAGGTTTACAAGCACATGGTTCACCAGAAGTGCAGTCCAAACTTGTTTACTTATTTGTCTGTAGTTAGATGCTGTATTCGTGGAAATCTCTGGGAAGACTTGGAAGAAATCCTAAATGTGAGTAAACGGCATTTTCAAATTTCTAAGCAATATCTGTCTGGAATTAGTTTGTTACAAGAATTATGGGTGATAGAGTTATATTGCGGCGTTACAATTTTGAATTTCAAATTATATCATTATGAAAAAGGCTATCATTTAGTACTAACTAAGTGCTGTTGGAAGCATTCTCAAAAATCATTTCGGGAAGATAGTAATCTTTCAAAACCTAGCCTTGAGAAAGGCAACAGATGGTTAAATTTATTACTTTTTGGTCTTATGATAAATAAGAGCCACCTCACAGATACATGTGCAAATCATTCTGTGTATGTATTATGTATGTGTACATGGATATTTAGGATCCAAATTTTCTTGTTTGAGACAATTAATAATAAATTTAATTAGAGTATTAATTAATTAACCTTATTTTCTGGTCTGACATATATTTGACCTTCTGTTATCTGTTCTTTATGCAGCAGAACATGCCAAATGCCACTCTTTATAACGCTGCCATTCAAGGGCTGTGCTTACGCTGTAATGTTAACTTGGCAAATAAGGTCTACACAAAAATGCTAGAAAGTGGTCTTCAACCTGATGTAAAAACACAAGTACTTATGCTTCGTATGATAAGGAAAAGGAAGTAGCTTGTAATCTATTAAATGTTACCTTAACTAATACAACAGTTTTGAAATGATGAGCAACATTCAACTGAATCAGAGCGCCCGATCCAATAATAAATAAATTTTGTTTGGCTTTTGCAAGAGAATAGCAAACCAAAATGCTACAGTAACTCTCTGGCAAATGTATAGCTATTACCTTCACTCTTTTCTTTGGTTCTTCCTTTGATGCATAGGGTTGTAAAGATACTTATTGTTTGATATGTTTGTAAATGATGAAAATGCCCAAGTCTTGTACAATTTTCCTGTCATATTGAAGAGATCAAACTAAGTCCTGGACTTAGCAGTTGTATTGTGCCCATTGCAACTAGTTCGTGTGTATTCTTCCTCAGTGTTGATTCTGTATAGTTTCCTGTGCTATTAAAAGCAAGTTCTGATATTATTCTTGAAGTACCTCGTGATTATGCACTATTTCTTTTGATCTTTGCCATGATACCAGGACAATAATATTTTTTATTTTCTCTACCAAGAAATTCTGAAGAACGATGAATGCCAAGAAATAAATGTGGAAACAAGTGTCCCCCTGCCCCGAACCGAAACTTTGTACTGTGTAGTTTACGGTTACCCTTAGAAATTGACAAGTGGTTGTGAGTTTATTATCTTGCTGACGAATGCCTTCTATAATTTTCATTTATCTGCTAGATAGTTTTAATGATCGACCTGAACTACCTATATCATTACTGTATAGGTATTGATGTAACATACACTTTGCATGCTCTAGCCTAAGGTGAAATGTTAGAATACTTTATGTTATCTTCTAGCTATTAATCTATCTAATAAGAACATCAAATGATTTATCTCAGTACCTGAATGAATTTTGTAATTTCATATCATTAACATGGATCACAATTCAACAATGCCAGATTTTATTTCACTATTTTTCATGTAAGAAATTCAATCAAGTAGCTATTATAAATTTACCATGTTTAATTATTCCGGTACTTAATCTGTCTCATGTACTTTTATAAGTACTTTCTTGTCTCGGTTCCATTCCTCCAGAATAGAAGTTTTACTTAGATTTGAAGTTATTTTTCATTTCTCTTACTCTAACGGTGCCATACAAATTACAATTCATGATTCCAAAATGAACTTTGTAATTCATAATTTGAATCTTGATTTAAAAAGTTGATCACTACAAAGCTCCAAGAGATGGTATGTTAAATGTTTGGTTTCTCTCGACTGGTTGAGAATAAACAATGTAATCATGGAGAAGTAGCACATTCAGGGTGCTGGGTTGTCTCAACCAGGCAGCTACTTCAGTTCCTTCTGATACAAACCTCCCCAAATTACACTCAGCTATCTGAAAGGGTGCACCAATGCCATTCAGCAGTGCTTCAACAGCCTTTCTTAAAGCACCGTTGCCTACTACTTTGCTATGCTTGCCCCATCCAGTTAATATGCTGCAAAAAGATTATGATTACAACTTCAATCCTCACCAATCTAATTAAAGGATAACAATAATCTTAAGAGGGAAAACTTCAAAACCTCAATATAGGAGGTGGCTTCTGGCCTCCAAAAACAGTGGTTCGCAATTCCAGCAACCATGAATGCACCATTGCACAGGCTGCTCCACAAGATGTCAGATGTAGATCTAAGCATTCAGTAGACCAGCCACCTTTCCACACATTTCGGTTTCTCCCTTCAATCACAACCATCTGAGCCCCAAGTTTCTGATGAAAAAATCAATTTATTATAAAAACAGAAAAAAATGGAAAAGTTAGATCAATGTAAACGAAAGGGTGCATCTACTGTAAACTCCTAATATTAATCATTCCACTGATGAGACATCAATACAACACATGTTGTAGAAAATTACAAAGGTTACAGATGCATCAGTAGCAAATTTCTAAGTACTCAATTTTACCTGACCAAAATGCCACAACATATCAGTCAGAGCATTATAAAATGCAGATGCTGTTGAAGAATCCATGTGCTCAAGTTCATCAAAAAGTCTTTGAGCCTGATCCCATATGCCTTGCCCATGACCCATAAGTAGGCCATGAGCTACGCCATAGACCTGGCTATCAAACACACGGAGGCCGTCTAATAGCTTTGAAGCATCTTGAAATGTCTCACAACAACTGCATCCAACTCATCAAATTATGCAATTAATAATTGGTTGTATTTATTTAGAGTATCAAAATACGAACTATAAAAAATAAAGGAAAACAGAAACAGTGTCAAACAGTAAAAGAACATTGAGTACATCATCCATAACTAGATAATGTCTGGAATCCTTAGGGTTGAAGAAGTAAGAGAATACAGCTGACAAAAGGTGTTATTCACCAACAAAGTGAAATAAACCACAGCCAGATACCTGGTTTTCTAGTTATTAAGAGAAATAGAACAAAAGGTTTAGTATAGAAATTTGGGCCAATACTTTAAATAATAATTCAAGAAAAGACATAATACAGCAACAAACCCCTCTTATATAGCATACTAAGCTTTAAAAAGACCCCAAGCCTAAGTGTACATCTAATCATAGACATACGTAGTAACTTTAACTTGAAAAAAAGAAACTGAAAGAAAAAAGTAGAATATAAAATAACACTACCACAGAACTAACGGGTGTGAACAATATTGAATTACGAATGCTACATTACTAGGGGGATAAGGAATGGCTTCTACCTTTCCATTTTCATTTATCTATTCAATTCTAGGGTAACGTTTAAGTGAATACATATAATAAAATGGGTGTAAGACAAACAGAAATATCGGATAGTTATCTGCTACCTGCAAGCATTCAAGATTGCTGAAAATGTGACAACATTAGGTTTGACTTCCATTTCATGCATTTGTCGAAAGATCTGCACTATGTACAAATTGTCTTGTGTGCTCCTCTTATCCTTCTTCGTAAGACCTGCTTTTTCGGCAGCAAGTTGCTCCAACATCTTCATGATTTCATCATTGTTCCCATTGTCAGTCTTCTGATCTAGAAAGGTACTCACAGTAGAAGATGAATGTTTAATTTGAAGGTCATTGGATTGAAAAGAAGTATCAACCCCAGATTCCAGAGCTGGTGTCTGTCCTACTCTGAAGGCATCAATAATGGAGTTGTAAGTCACAACATTTGGCCTACTTCCTTTCTCTATCATCACATCAAGCAGCCTTAAAGAAGATTTGATCAGACCATTTTTGCATAAAGCATCAATGAGAGCACTGTAAAATACAACATCTGTCTCCATGCCTTCATGCTTGAACTCTCTATAAACATCCATTGCCTCAGCATACATTCTACCTTTAGTGTATATTTTAATTAATGTCGAGTAAGTTAGATCATTAGGATAAATGCGTCTTGCTTTCATCTCATCAAATAGTTTTCTGACCTCAACGTACCTGTTGTATCTGCCATATCCCTCTATCAATGCATTGTAAGTTACTACATCATTTTTTATTCCACAACTCTCCATCTCTTTAAATTTACATACTGCCTCCTCAAACCAACCAAGATTTGCATATAGTCCAACCAGTGCATTGTAAGACACCCTATCCAACCGAATCAACAGGTGCTTCATTTCATCATACACATTTAGGGCATCTTCAAAGCGCTCAGCCTTAGAATAACCAGCCATCAAAGTACTATAAGTCACAACATTGGGCCAAATGTTCTTAGCAGGCATCTCCACATCAATAGCATGCCTGGCAAGATCCATCCTTCCACCTTTACACAGTGCATCTACATAAGTATTATAAGTATACACATCACGCCCAATCCCTTTCCTTTCCATTTCAGCCAACAAATCCTTACACAATTGCCACCTACCCTTCGGGACACAAGTTTTCAGAAGTGAGTTGTAAGTAAGCCGATCTGGCAAACAACCTGCATCTATCATCTCCTCCAAAAACTTAACAACTATGTCAAAGGCAATTTCCCCTTTGGCCCCTGCATCAATAATAGCATTGTATGTGACCAAATTGGGCTCCAAACCAAAGTATCCCATGCTCCTAAACAAATTCACAGCCTCCTGAAAGCGATCATTCCTGCCAAGAGCACTAATCATGGCAGAAAAGGAATAAACAGTATTTCCATACCCTCTACTCCTAGACTCTTCAAACAGATTCAGAGCAAGCTCAATCTTCTTTAACCTACCAAGAGTCCTAATCATGTTGCTGGTCAACTTCCCCATGAAAGTACTATCAGTTGCCCTACTCATGGCAAAATCATAGGTCCTAGTAGCTAGCAAAAGGTCACCAGTATTGGCAAACTCCTTGAGCAAATAAACATAATCCTCAGCAACATAAAGCCTATAATTAAGCAACACACTATCTATGGCAGCAACATCATTACCAGCGTTGCTGAGGCTATGCAAGACCTCCTCAGCCGCCTTGGAGTGCTGCTGGTTGTTGGGGACGGCCCTGGGGCCGCCGGAGTTCATCTTCCCTGGGTTCCGATTGGATCGCCGACCAGAAAACTCGGGCGCAAGCTGGGTTTTCTGGCCACCGAGCCACGGACTCAATGAAGATGAAAATGCAGCTGAGGCCGTGGCAGCTGCAGAGGGAACACCTGCACCAGCACTTGAGGCAGATGAATAATACCTGGTGGAAGAAGAAGAAGAAGAAGAAGCCCACCGGTTGCGGTTGTTGTTGCGGCGGTGTTGGCTCCTGTTCTGGTTATGGTGGTGGCGTTGGTTGTTGTTGGAGGGTCTCGGCGGAACGGAGGAGAAGTGGGATGGGGTAGTTGGGGTTGATGCCATTGCAATGTTGAAGCAAAAGGGTATCTCAGATAAGGAAAAAGATGAGAACTTTGGGGCTCTAATTGAGTGATAGCTGGTGAAGCTTGGTTGGTAGGAGAAGAGTGTGATGATTCAGTTCACAGCTTTCAACTCAATTTTTTTTCTCTGCAGACAGACATTATCCTATGTTCATCCCCTACGCTTTTGCACTCCACCCGTGCTGCTCTTTCAGCTACTCTTGTTATTATAATAATAATAATAATAATAATAATAATAATAATAATAATAATAATATTGTGATAATAAAATAATAGGACAAGACTTAAAAGGAGGATTTTGTATCATTTTTAGCCTCATGCCACTTTACCCATTTTTTTTCAAGTTTTATGATGACTACTTTACAGTTTTAGAGTGTTTAACACCCATTTGGAACAATTAATGACTTGTGTTTTGTATAACTTAAGAAAACTTTTGAAATTTTATTTTTAGAATAAAGTATTTTTTTTAATTAATTTATGATTCTTTTTTTTAAGAGCATCTTCTTACTATTCCATATATGTATACATTATCTATTTTGGAAAAAATATTGGTATTAATAATTTTTTGTATAGAAATATTTTATATGTTAAATAACTAATTGTTTTTTTTTTTAATTTTTAAACCTATTTTGATGTTTGATTAATTATTTTACATAAATTGTCCTATTTTAGTTTTTACTAATTTGTTTAAACTAATTTAACAAAATGAATGTCAAACAATCATAAGTTTATGATTAGACGGTTTTGGTTCTGAGATTAAGTTCAACTTTTTTTCTTACATGAAAAAAATGCTATAGAATTAACTATAATTGACTATCATTAATTGCTTAAAAATTGCTCAAATCCTATATACTGAGTTTACAAGTTGGATTAGAAATAGAAGTTTGAAGAAGAAATCACAAGTTTAAAAAGTTTAAATATTTTGATTTTTTTCTGTTTTAAAGATTTTAGCAATATAATTTAAATTTACTTAGTTTAATTTCCTTATTTAGATAGACTCTTTCACGTTCAAATACAAAATTTTATGTTGATATTAAAAATAATTTTATTTAAAAACCAGGAAAAAGGTAAAATTTAGATAGAGAAAAAACTAGTTCACAACAATGCATTAAAAGATGCTCATTATTATATTCTTTTGATTTTCCTTTAAAATATTAAAATATCCATTTAAAATATTTCTTATTAACTTTTTTATTTTTGAATATTCATCGCCTTCTTCTTCTTCTTCTGCTGTTGCTGCTGCATCTTCAACATCTCAACTTCAACACCTCTCTCTCGCTTGGGAAGAATCGCAATGACGAACTCCATGGGCCCCCCTCCCCCCATAAACCCTAATTTACCAGATACCGCTCCCTCAATGCCTCCTCCCCGCGACTCAACAGAACCCCAACCGTCGATGCCGCCGCCTCGCGACTCAACAGAACCCCAACCACCGCTGCCGCCGCCTCGCGATTCGCACAAGCCTCCCTCGCAGGGTGTTGCGGTTCCTTACAAGATTCCCCCGTGGAGCGCTGCCCCTTGTCACCAGTTCTACCTGGAGGTTCTCAAGGACGGTTCCATCATCGACAAATTCGACGTGTGCGAGAAAGGAGCTTACATGTTCGGCCGATTGGATCTCTGCGACTTCGTGCTCGAGCACCCCACTATTTCTAGGTTTCATGCTGGTACGTTATGCTATCACACTTTCGCATATTTCTCTCTTCTGAATTGCGTGACACTAACTATATCAGACCCGATACGGGTGATTTATTTGGTTGAATGAAGTTTCATACTGCAAAATTGCTTTACTTATGATAAACCATGTTGTGGATGTGAAACAGAGAACAAGGTATTCCAAGAACAAATTCAACTCTCTGTAGCAGTATTATTGAATTTCAGAAAGTACTCATTGAATAATGAGTATTACAGAAAAAAAAAAAGGCCAAAAAACGTGAGTATTACAGAAAAAAAAAGGCCAAAAAACGTATGAACGAAAACGTAATATCAGAAATAGGTCCAGAGAGAGAAGTTCATAGCAAAACTATCCTACCCTTCTCTGACCACAACAAACAGAATATATACTAGACTTTTGACCGATCAAAATCCTTCAACCTATAATTAGTTATTTTAATTATTCTGCTTTTCCTGCCTCCATGATCAGTCAGGTGTTCTGGCTGAATTGCATCAGTAATCGACTCTTCTGCTCCTCTATTATGAATTTTGTTATTACCAGTCTCAGCTGTACTTGTTACAATTCCTCCCCCATTAAAATGAACCTTGTCCTCAAGGTTAAATTCTGAAAAAGCTTGCTGCAATTTATCGTGATCTTCCCATGTGACAACAGCTGCATCTAATCCTTCCCACTGAATCAGATATTGTGTAACCTGATGTTGGCCTCTCAAGATCACCCGAGAGTGCAAAATCGAGACAGGTTGAATGATAGGAGGCAATTCATTGTGAATAATAAAGGAACATAAGGTTGCAAATGATCTCCCTAACAAGGCTTTAACTGAGAACAGTGGAAAACAGAATGAATTCGGCTGCCTGGGGGCAAAAGTAGCCTGTAAGCAACCTGTCTGAGTCGTTCAATGACTGGAGACGGGCCGAAATACTGTAAACTCAGTTTCTTATTCTTCCTTAGAGCAACCGAATGCTGCCTATAGGGTTGCAATTTCACCAACACCATATCACCAATGTTCAGCTCATTGAATCTCCTCTTCTTGTCAGCATATTTTTTCATGCATTGTTGAGCCTTATGCAAGTTAATTTTTAACCTGTGAAGAGTCAAATCTCGCTGCACTAACTGTTCTTGCACTAAAACATGATCATGACTGTCAAGTGTTTATTTAGTCAATGTAGGAGGATCTCTACCATAAACAATTTTAAATGGGGTCATGCCACTACTATGATGGTAGCTGGTATTATACCAATACTCTGCCCAAGACAACAACTGTGACCAGGCTTTGGGAGAATCATAAGTAAAGCAGTGCAAATACATTTCCAAACACTTGTTTAAGGATTCCGATTGCCCATCGGATTGTGGGTGATATGCGGTAGTCATATTCAAGGAAGTACCACTCAATTTGAATAGTTGCTGCCAAAGTTGACTAGTGAAAACCCGATCCCTATAAAACACGATGGATTTTGGCATGCCATGCAACTTAACTACATTGGTCATGAATATTTCCGCTACTAATTTACTGGTATAATCAGACTTCAAGGGAGAAAAATGGGCATACTTTGAGAGTCGGTCAATAACTACCATTATTACCGTAAAGCCATTAGAATTAGGGAGACCAGTAATGAAATCCATTGCTAAATCCTCCCAAATCTGATCGGGAATAGGAAATGGTTGTAATAAACCTGCAGGAAGGGTGTTAGCCACTTTGGCTTGTTGACACACCAAACAGGTTTGCACAAACTCCTTAATATCCTTGTGCATTCCTTTCCAATAAAATTGAGCTGCGATTCGTGCAAAAGTTCTTGTAAAGCCTGCATGTCCTCCTTTCAATGAACTATGGAACTCATGTAAAATGTGTTTAACCAAGTTATGTGCAGCTGGGATAACCAACTTGCCCTTCCAATAAAGCAATTGGTCATGCACATAATAGTGTGGGTCAGAAGGTTGGTTAAGTATGCATGAGTCCATAATAGCCTTTAATGTGATATCTTGCCAAAGAGTTGCCCTCAACTGCTATAAAATATGAAAATTAGGCTGGGACTAAGCCACGTCAAAGGAGCGAGATAGAGAGTCAGTTGCAAGATTATCCTTTCCTGGCTTATATTCAATATGGAAATCATACCCTAACAACTTAGGCAACCACTTATGCTGCTTAGATGTTTGAATTTCTTGATCCGTTAGACTTTTCAAACTCGTTTGATCGGTTCTAATCACAAATTTATGCCCTAGTAAATAGTGTCAAAACTTGGCAATGGCAGCTGTAATAGCATAGAATTCCCTAGCATAGGTTGATTGCTTTTGCATGGTGGCATTTAACTTCTTGGAGAAAAAAGCAATAGGATGAGAATCCTGACTAAGTACAACACCAAATCCCATTCCCGATGCATCGGTTTCTAACACGAATGGCTTAGAGAAGTCACGTAACGCTAACACGGGTGCTTGAGTAAGTGTAGTCCTCAACCTCTCAAAAGCTAATGTAGCCGAATCATCCCAAGTAAAACTATCCTTCAATAAATTCGTTAAGGGATTAGCAATCACTGCATATCCCTTAATAAATCTCCGATAGTAACCTGTAAGTCCCAAAAAACCCCTCAATTGTTTCAAAGTTTGCGGACATGGCCACTGTAGGACAGCCTGCACCTTATCCTTATTCATTGCCACACCTAGTGCTGAAACAGTATGGCCAAGATAATCCACTTGTGACAACCCAAAAGAACACTTGGACAATTTGGCAAATAGTTTATGCTGGTGTAATTTCTGCAACACTACTTCAAGGTGTTGTAAATGTGCTAGCCAGGTGGGGCTGAAAACTAATATATCATAAACATAAACAAGCACAAATTTCCTGAACATACCTTGGAAAATGTCATTTATTAAACTTTGAAATGTGGCTGGTGCATTGGTGAGACCAAACGGCATCACAACCCATTCATAGTGGTCTTGATGGGTGCGAAAAACAGTCTTAAATCTGTTCTCTTCATTCACTAATATTTGGTGATAACGAGAGCGAAGATCCAATTTTGAAAAGAATTTTGCCCCATGTAGCTCATCAATTAATTCATCTACAGTGGGAATCGAAAAACAATCTTTAACAGTTATAGCATTCAGGCTCTATAATCATTGCAGAACCTCCAAGTGCCATCTTTCTTCTTAACAAGTATTATCGGGAAGAAAAAGGACTATTACTGGGCACAATAATTCCTGCAGTCAACATTTCTTGAACCATAATCTCAATTTGCTCTTTCTGGCTATGGGGATACTGGTATGGGCGAACCTTTACCGGTGTTGAACCTGGCAGCAACGGAATGGAATGATTGTGGCACCGCTGAGGAGGTAATCCAACAGGCACCGAGAATACCAGACTATAGTTATGCAACAATGCGGCCAATTCTGGTGCAATAGTAGTAGGGAACACCAACCCCTAATCCGGAAAACAGTCTTTTTGTTTAAACTGCAGTGTGAATAACTCCTCTATGGCATGTCTGTGATGCATTTTGCACAGGTGATGGAATTGAGCTAGCATTGGTAAAGAGGGTTGGTCACCCTGTAATGTGACAAATTGATTGCCCAAATAAAACTTAAGTGTAAGTTTACTGTAATCAGAAATGTGGGCCCCGATCGTGGCTAACCAAGTAGCTCCCAACACGAGATCCGCACCAGTGAAATATATACAGGTAATTTTAAGACATGGCCTTGAATCTTAACCTCCAATTCGTGGACCCTCCCTTCAACAACTAATGCACTTCCATTATCGACCAACACTTGAAATTTGGGAATGGGCTCAATAGGCAACATTAAAGAATGAGCCAAACGTGGTTGCAAAAAATTATCGCTTGAACCACTATCCACTAAAACCTGCATTGTCAGACCATTGATAGCACTTGTAAATTTTAGAGTACCAAAACCAGAGCATCCTTTTAATGCATTATACGACAGATGATGTTCTTGGGCCAATTGTAATTCCAAATTCTGCTCACGATCGGGAGGCTCAGGTTGTAATTCACCATTACTCTCATCTTGCCATTGAAGAAGTAAATATTTGTTTGTTGGGACACCTATGAGTAGGTGAAAACTTGTCATCACAGGTATAACAAAGACCTTTTTTGCGCCTGAGTTGCATCTCGGCAAGGGTTATTCTTTTGACATTGGAATGTCGGATAGTGGTGGAACTCGAATGCAGAGGGGGACTAGGCAGGAGAGGAGGTAGGCTAGTGGATTTTATGGTCTGACTAAGAGGAAGGGAAGGGTTTGCAGCTTGGGTTTTGGAAGATGGAAAATTAGAGTACTGTTTGGATTTGGCAACATACTTCTCCTCATATAACTTGGCCAATGAGACAACTCTAATTAGGGTTACAGGGGATTGAGCAATGACATCTCTTCTAATATCAGGTTTCAAGCCCCCCACAAAAAAATCTAATAAGGCCTCTGACGATATACCTTGAACTCTGTTAGCTAAAGCAGTGAACTGAACATAATAATCATGCACACAACTTGTTTGTGTAAGTTTAAATAAGTGGGATCGTGGGCACTCATATGGTGAGGGTCCAAACTCCATTTCTAAAGCACAAGTAAAAGCAACCCACGAATGGAAAGAATCATGACGCGTCATCATCTGGTACCAAGGAATGACGTCCTTATCGAAATGAATGGCAGCAATGGTAAGTCGATGGTCATCCGGTGTATTATAATAAGAGAAAAACTGCTCTGCTTTAAAAATCCACTGCAGCACCTCCGAACCATCAAAGCGCAGAAAATTCAACTTGACGTTACGCACTTGAAATGGGGTGAAACAATCGAAGGTGTGTGCTCCTGCTCAATATTGTGCTTCAGTAGGTTATCTATGGTAGCTTCTAACGTTTCAAATCGTACTGTATTTTCTTGATGTCGGGTCTCCATTAATTCCAAAATACGCTTCACATATGTGGCAAGGTCTTTGAGGCGAGTATTCTCCGCCATATCGATGAAAGCACCAACTGAAACAAAGAACAAGGTATTCCAAGAACAAATTCAACTCTTTGTAGCAGTATTATTGAATTTCAGAAAGTACTCATTGAATAATGAGTATTATAGAAAAAAAGGCCCAAAAACGTATGAACGAAAACGTAATATCATAAATAGGTCTAGAGAGAGAAGTTCACAACAAAACCATCCTACCCTTCTCTCACCACAACAAACAGAATATATACTAGACTTTTGACCAATCAAAATCCCTCAATCTAGAGTTAGTTATTTTAATTCTCGTGCTTTTCCTTCCTCCATGATATGTTGGTGTCCTGGCTGAATTGCATCAGTAATTGACTCTTCTGCTCCTCTCTTATGAATTTTGTTATTACCAGTGTCAGCTGCACTTGTTACAGGATGTTCTCTTTCTTTGTGATTCTACTGGTATAGCGTGTGAAGTTTTAGCTACTGGACGTCTATGTAAACATTGAGATGGTTTTTGACCTATGTTTTTATTTTGGTGAAGGATATATTAATTAGGATTAGTCTGGTGTTAGAAGTTATTACATTTAGGGGTGAGCATAAATATTCAACCTGACCGAAACCGTGATATCCGAGAAAGAAATCATGGATACGGGTTGCTCTATTCGGATTCGGTTTGAACGGATAAGATAATATGGATAAATATGGATAGAAATGGTCGGGTACGGATTCTATTTTAAATTTTCGTGGTTACCCGACCCGACCCACAATCAATGACTTTTCCCTAAACCTAATTTGTTGGCAACGTCTTTAGAACCTTCTCCACTTCCAACTTTTCAAAACCAACAATCTTTCAAACACAACTTCTCCTCTATTTCAAGTTTCTTGCATCTCAACTGCAAGCATCTCCCAAAAAATGATTTTGCCTTTGGAAGAGATTTGTCATGGTCATAGTGTCATCGTTTTCTACTTCAGGTGAAGCGCATCTCCAGCGAGTTGCAGAGGTGGGTGATAAAGCTTGCGGTTGTGCATAGGGAGGAGCTGTGATGGGGGAAGTGACGCGCAATCTACTATGGAGATCGCGTCTTCCGATCTGGTTGTGTCTCAAGCAAGTGCGCGCGACAGACAACTGTGTGACGGTGAACCCATCTACTCCGATCTGTGTTGTAGGTGACAAAGTGGTCTCCGATCTGTATTGTAGGTGGCGACGTAGTGGTGTTTTGTCAGTCCGCACGGTGACGTGGTGATGGAAAGAATCAGGATTGTGGAGAAGATGGAGGAAGCCATGGCAGATTGAAAGGTGATGGAGGTTACATTTTCACATTTTTACAGTTCATTCAGATAAACCGCATCCATCCATGCTTAACCGGATCCGAATTAACCCGAACCCGCCGAACCCGAAAACTAAAAAGGTTGGATATGGATTTCAAATATCAACATTCGGATTTGGTTGGATCGACCTTAAGGATCCGAATCCGATTCAACCCGACTGGTGCTCAGCCCTAAATACATTCCACTCCACACAAAGTTGGAGCTTGTACATCATATGGTTCCAACCTTCATACAAATATGATCATTATTTTCATGGACAAAGTGGAAGTCTATTTCTATATGCTTAGCAAGTAGTTGAATTGTTTAGCTCAAGCAGATTCGAGTTGATTATTTCCTACCACATGTCAGATGATTAAACCCATCTCAGCATGCACTATCATAATAGCCAATGTGACTGGATTACCTGTATCCATTTTGAAAACATCTAAAAGTCACATTGAAGTTATGGACAACTTTGTGAATTTCATAACCAATGTTTTTCAATCAGTTAGACTGAGGCATTCTTGCTCAAATTACAGGGTTTTAGATATCAAAGGAGGCAACTGAAAGCATAGAGATTTTGAGTAATATTCTTTAGTATTGTAAACATTATACAAAACGCTAAGTACTAGCGCTTATTCATATCAATACAATATCACAATCCTAATTAAATAGGGTGACAAATCATGAGATAAGAGGACTTATGAAAACAAAGGACACGGGGAAACTATTTAAAGGAGATATTGTCTATGATACTGTAAATTGTTTTAATATCAAATAGTTTTCACATATTTTAGCAATTTGTAAAGCTCATCCATGATTCTTACCAATGTTTTCATCTGTATTTTGTTAGTTATTCAGTTTAAGAGAAGTGGAGATGCATATCTCTATGATCTTGGGAGTACTCACGGAACTTTTTTGAACAAAAATCAGGTATCATCGCATTTCCTCTCTCTCTTAAATTTTGGTGATACTTTCTTTAAGATATCAAATCTTTGTTGTGGTCCCTCTTCATGACTTATTTCATGTTTGGAATATATACTGTGGAAGAGATGCTGGAATTGTCAATTTTGCTTTATAAGCTCTTATTCTTAAATTAATTTTTATTTAAATTCCCCTTTTCTACTATTTAATGCTTTCACGCGAGGCACAAGAACTGTTGTTAACATGCATCTCTGCCATCACTACTAAGTAGACTGTAGGACAGTCAGCTGAGCTTATTTGCTGTTATGGTTCGGTCAGAGCTACTCTTGCCAAAACCTTATCCAAAAGTGTTTAACTTAACCCAATGTTTTAAAAAACCTTTAATTACTTCATTTGCTACTTGGGCTGCACCTAAAATATTCCCCCCTGCTCAGAAATGATCTTGGCAACTGTCTCTTGTAGTACTAGCTAGTAAGAAGGTTATTGAGTTTGTAATCGTTTTTAATGCAAATGCAATCTGTTTATCCAGGGAATAACAATGCTACATTGATATTATCCTAATCCAAATGATGTATATGCATAAAATATTTTGTATGCCCCACATTATATTAGCAACTCTGTAATTGTTGAAATTCACAATAATCATTTGAATTATCACCTTAGTTGTGATTTAATTTATCATTTTTCACCCTAGTTCATGCATATTCAGGCCGGGCTGTTCAAAAGATTACCATTTTCTATTGTATTTTATTGAAATATTTGGGCCCAGCTGTTAAGAAAAATGTATGCAGATTTTGAAACTTTATAGCATCAGGGTCATAAATCCTTTTACTTTTCCTGTTTGGTTAGGTGGAAAAGAACACATATGTTGACTTGCATGTTGGTGATGTCATTCGATTTGGCAGGTAGGTATTCTTTGGTTTGTTTTCTATTATGCTCATAAACAAGTCTTTTCCGCTAGCCCATACTGTTCTAGTTCGCACTTAAGCTATTATTACTTCTTTTTTATTATTTCAGACGAGAAATAAGTTTATTTGTTTAATCTATTTCATTTACTAGGTATCTGTGACTGTTACAATCTATGCAGTAGTTATTAAGCCATTCAGAGTAGTTAGTTGCAGATTTTTGGCGGAACTCTGGCTTCTTAAAGGGATATGTGATTAGTCCAGTCGAATTGTTTGACATGTAACAAGTCCATTTGAATTAGTATATGACATTTTACCTTCAAGATATTTTTTTAAAGTCTCACGAAATTTCAGATTTGTGTAGAGATTAAGGATGTCATTACGCATTGTTATTATTGATCACTTTTTTGGTGTTTTCTTGTGATTTTTCGTTTTTAGTAGTCTTTTGGTGGAGGACATGCTATCCTTCTGTCCCTTTACTTTCCGAATGCAATCTACTGCTATTTGTCGTACCTTGCCTCTGTAAATTCTGTTACAGGTTCGTTAGGCTCAATATTCTTTAACGTTTGGCATTTGGTATAAAACAAATTTTTCATGTCTAGGGATTATGAATCCTAGGAATGACTAAAACCTGTTTGTTGTCATTACATTCTTGGGGATATTTACATAATTCTTTTAATTAAAAATTAATTAGATATTTTTAATTAAAATTAAGTTTAGGTTTTTTTCTTTACTTATTAGGGTATGTGTAGGGTTGGTCAAATTGTGCCTTGAGTAATAACTTATGGAATGCAAATTTAATCAATACAACAGTACTTATTAACTAGACCACATATACACAATTTCATACACTTTAAAAAATTATTTAAAAGTTTATCACGTCAGTTAATTTTAATGGATAATATGATATTTAAAAATTTGTAAATATTCATGGTTAGAGAACTTATGTATAAAAGTTTAAATCATGTGAAATTTCATAGACGTGATCACTAAGATAATATAATTAGCTTCAATAGTTGGATTAATTGAATTTGCATTCTACAAACAGTTATCATAGATGTAATTTGACTAAGTTTTACACCTGGCTTAAACGGATCAAAGCAGTGGTCATCCCGCTACTGCTATAGCATTTTTTGGGAGGTGGCCGCTCTGCTTTTAACTAGTATGGTGTACATATGAAGATGATAGGATTTGATTAATTTTCATCTACAAGAAATTTTATTTTCCTACTTTATGTTTTGTATGTATGTATTCATCTTGTTTTACATTCACAGGTCATCTCGCATGTTCATTTTTCAAGGACCACCTGACTTGATGCCTCCTGTAAGATCCCGACTTCTTTTTTTTTATTGTTACATTTATAACCATTTGTTGTTTTCTGTTGGAAAATGTGTCCCACTACCTCTCTTCAAAGGGAAAAAAGGAATTGTTCCAGCTTCCAGTATTTACGTTCTTGGGGTTAATTGGTTTTGCAGAAACTTCCTTTCTTGTGTTTCCCTTTTGCAAATAATTGTCATATTTATATTTGGGATGATAAATGCATTCTCTAAGTTGATAAATGTTGCTTTCAGTTATCACTTGAGTAAGTGCTCGTTGAATAGTTCTATATTATACATCTAACACACCCCTTCACGCCTTCATGCAAGTGCTCGTTGGGCTTAAAGATACTATTCACTTACCTTCGGTTGAAATTCAACTTTTCATTCAATGAGGGTTGTGTGAGAAACAAGCTCTAGAATATAGAACACAGAATCTCGCAGCAAAAGTTCTAAAGATATTACGAAGAATGACCAGAGATATTTTTAATAGCTTAAAACTTCATGGGATGCTTCTATGTGTCTTCAAAGACTTCTCATTTTGTATTTATAAGCTCCCTTGAAAGTTTAGCCATTGGAGATATATTGTGAATTTCCAATGCCTGGTCTGATATCTCATTAGAGAGAAAGATATTATGATGCATTAAATGACATATAATACATTTCACCAATTTGATCTCTTCATTAGATAAAGCAATTAGTTTATCTTACTGAAATTGGTTGTGAGACCTGCTTGTGTGACTAATATGACTTGTTGCATCATCTTTCTTGATACCTTCCACTCTATGTTCAAGGTGGATGTTTTGATGGTTGGCTCTGACCAAGAGATTGCCTTTGCATTAAGCGCAGATGCCATCTTACCTTTTTGAAACAACAGAGTATGCTTGAATAATATTAGTTAAAAAAGGTGAAACATTGAATATATCATTAAGGCTGTTGGACTATGCCGCGCAAGGTCCTTGTTTGGACTGAAACATCTATATACTTACTGACGAAACATCGTCTGATTAGACGAACCACTCATTTGATGTCTTAAATGTTTTATTTTTTAACTTAAAAAATTTTAGGGCTATAAACATCTTTGGTCGAACATTTCTTCTCTTCACGCTTTATTTTTTAATCTTTTGACAAAATTATAATTTTTTTATCTGATTATTACTGCAACTCACCCTTTTATTTTTCGTGTTGGCTTATTTTGTAGGAAACTAATGCAAAACTTATGAAAGAAGTGAAGATGCGGGAAGCAATGCTAGATAGGGAAGCTTCAGTGCGAAGAGCAAGACAGGAAGCATCTCTTGCTGAGGGTATATCTTGGGGCATGGGTGAGGATGCTATTGAAGAAGAAGAGGTTTGTCAAAGCTTGTAATTATATGATAATCAACTTTTTTTGTTTGTTTGAACTACATAATTAATTATGAACATTTTACATGTTCTGACCTCAGAATCTACCTCTTCTGTTAAAACTCGAGTTGGCTATTTAGTATTTATGTCTGATTTATTAGTTTGATGGATTCAAATTTCAGGATGATGCTGAAGAAGTGACGTGGCAGTCATACAAAGGACAACTTACAGAAAAACAAGAAAAAACCCGTGAGAAAATAATCAAAAGGATGGAAAAGGTGAGTCTTTCCTTTTAATTTGGTTTCCCATGCTTTTATTTATTTTGAATTATAATCCATACTTTATCACTTCGAAAATTTCATTCAATTCAACTGAATATAATACTAATTTTTTATAGCAGTCAACAGTCAACCTATCATCATATCTAATACTCAAATTGAATGCTAACCATATGATTTAAAATATATAAATTCACTGTTGAGATCCCTGTGATGAGAGTTAGTTAGGCTTTTTATTTGCAAGAAAAGTTCACCAGTCGGTCGATCTACTTTTTTGGCATTGCATACTTCATGCACAGCTGCCAAGCTCAAGCTTTCATCTTAGCATGAAAGTGATTATGAATAGTTTCCCAGTGTTGCTATGAATTTCTGCAACCAATTTCATGAGTGAGTGTAGAAGAATAATGTGAGACAAGCAATTGATCCTGCCACTCCCAAGCAGTGCATGCGGGATTCTCGACTCCTGCCGTGTGATCAGATTTAGAGAGAAACCACAAAAGAGATCCAGTTGGTGGATTTGGATCCATAACCATGATTGAGGGTCTAGACGCTCATAATACCATCTAGAGTTTCAAGAGGTTTTCTAATTCTGAAAATATGATAGAACTGAATCAAGTCAGTGTCTAGGGATTCTAATATTTTTTATATGCATACTATTAGAATAATCTAGGGAGCTAACTATACTAACGGGTCTAACTAAGCTGCAACTATTACAAGATAATGTAACCAAAAGACACAATGATACACACAGTCGCATACTCTAACACCTATTAACCATGATAGTCATTTGTGTTCTCTTTCTTTGTTCAGATTGCTAATATGAAGAAAGAAATAAATTCTATACGAGTTAAAGACATTTCTCAGGGTGGATTAACTCAAGGCCAACAGGTTCAGATTGCTAGGAATGAACAGAGAATAACGCAGGTATTGGAGAAAAATAAATTTGACTAGAACCTTATATATTGTTCTTAATACTCTGTGATTGTCTGAGGTTTTAGAATTAATTTTTTTTTTCCTATCATGCTATCTTGTTAATTGGTTAAATATTTGTCACGTGAGCTTATTACCTGAAATTTTTTAATGGGATAGATATTGGAAGAACTCGAGAACTTGGAAGAGACATTGAATGATAGTATTCGAGAAAGTCTTGGTGCACGTACAGGAAAAATGTCTCATGGCAAGAAGAAAGGCGCAATTGAAGAAGAAGAAGAATATGTTAGGTATAATATCATTGATGGAAGTCATTTTTGTGAAAGTGAAAATTTTGGAGATGAGTTTCATGCCTAATATTTACTGCTAAATGCTTTAATTGCTTGTATATATATTTGGAATCTTTTGTTCTTTTGGGGTGAAGCAAGTGGAATATGTTTAGTGTGCTTGCTTGAATTTGTCATGCTGCAATATTTATAGTGATGTACCAAAACTAAAGTGCACGTTGGTATTTACTTCTATTGTTCAGTGATGATGATGAATTTTATGACCGTACCAAGAAAAAGCCTTCACATCAGAAACCTGGTGACAACCAATCTGTTGAGACTGCAGATACTCTTCTTGATAAGAGAGATGCCATCACCAATGAAATGAATGAAAAGAAAGAGTTGCTTATGATTGAAAAGAACAATATGTTGTCAAAGTCAAAGAGTGCCACACAAGACGAAGTTGATGACTCACTTGATGCGTACATGTCAGGGCTGTCATCTCAACTAGGTGAGTTCCTTTAACTAAATATACTAAGCTTTCAATGTTTTAGGTTGTTTAAAAGTATAATGTCTTTGGTACATAGTTTCATTTTTCCTCAATTTATCTATCGTTATGTGCAACGTCATGTCTTAAATTGCACCAAGAGAGAATTGGCTTTGTTTACCCATTATGATCTTCTTTTCTGTCAGTGTATGATAAAAGTGTGCAACTTGAAAAGGAATTGTCAACTCTTCAGACTGAGCTTGATAGAGTATACTACCTGTTGAAGATTGCTGACCCAACAGGAGAAGCTGCCAAGAAAAGGGAGTTGATGGCGCAAGAACCCAAACCAAAAAAATCTGAAAATATCTCTACCGTCAAGAAGAAACCACCTGCAGAGGCACATAAAAGCAGTGAGCCTTGTGCAAAGGCAGATAACAAGAAAGTTAAGAAACCACCTGTGGAAACCCAGATCAGCAAGACCTCTGTCAAATCAGATGACTGTATAGAAGGAGAAAAAGCTAGTGCTGCAACTTCGGGTTTAGACAAGTCAGAACCTGGCCATGACAAGTTGGAGGCTGAGAATGTTGTATTTGCTGTACCAAAGCCCCAATGGCTTGGTGCTGTAGAGGATAGAGTTGCAGATGATACCCAACAGTCGTTGCCCTCTCCCTCTCCGAACGTGCATGACACAGATGAGTCCAATCAGTTTGTGGACTACAAGGACAGGGGAAAAATTTTGGGCAGTGGTGATAGTGCAAAGGCTTCAGCGGAATTTAAAATTGAGTCTGCTGCTGGTCTAATTTTAAGGAAACGGAAGCAAGTTGAGACGACCGCAGCAAATAGTAATGACACCTCTCAACAATTGACATCCTCCACGTCAGGGGAAAAAATGGCTGAGGATGCTGTGGCACTGCTATTGAAGCACAATGGGGGGCTGTATACTAATGAGGAGGAAAGAAGTGAAGACCAAAAGAGGAGGGGCCCTAAAAGAGTGCTTGGGCCTGAGAAACCGTCCTTCTTGAATAATGAGATGGATTATGACTCCTGGGTTCCACCTGAAGGTAAATAATATTTTGGTTCAGATCTGACCATGTGCTTGAATTGCCATATTATTGGACGATCATACATTGCTTTGCTTTGTGCAGGACAATCAGGTGATGGACGTACTTCCTTGAATGATAGACTTGGCTACTAAGGTCGGTTGATGTGAACCAATGTTCATTACGAGAAGGGAGTTTAGGCTGTGAACATTTACCTATATATATTGACGAGGGAGCAGGCTTACTTTACTCAGCATTGATGCACTTAAAAGCAGGGTTTTGGTTAAATATGACTTTCAGTGACTTCAAATCCCTTCTAAAGAAGTGAAAGAATGAAGTTTGTTGGTGAAAAGACTGATGTAAGTAACAGACACATGGTGGCTTGAAAAGCTTTTTAAATGTAGTGATAGACAGATGTAATTCACTGATACCGTTGTCAAATGCTCGCAGCATGTTCTTAGTAGAGGTTTGAATGAGGCAGGCTACGCCATCCTGTTCTGATTAATAGCAAAGCAGTTTAGACCCAAAACTCATGCTACTGTCCTTCGGAATGTAAGGCCAATGATAAGTGTCTACCCAAATACCCGTGAAGTGGACAATGAAAATTATCTGCGTAGCGATCGGACATTATACGGGACAAAATAGTTAAAGATGAATATTGAACCTCATTAGGGGGGAAATATACTTTGATATGGAAGAGATATTTGTTAGAATTTATAGTAACTACACTACGCTAATTATCGGTATGATTCCTCTTTTTGGCGAATGGAATGAACAGTTTATAGATGAACTGTGCATCATTACTGACCTCGTTTGATTATGAAAGTTGAGATTGTCGGTAACTAGATCAGCCTGCATTAGACGCTTGTCCAGAACAAATTCAGCAGGAGTGTCCTGGTAAGTCCTTTTGTCGACGATTAAAGTCAAATCCAACTTTTATGTCATTTGCGACCTGGTTTATGTTCTGCTACATACTGATTTATATGGTTTAACACAACAAATATATAACTAATTGTAGAGATAGGAGCTACGCAAAGTTTTCAAGGTCAAAGTAAAGACAATTAAAAGCAAAAAAAGACCAGATTTAAGAATAACACTGATGCCAAAGTGAGTTGAGAAAATTTTGATCTCAAATGAGAACTAAAGTTAGAGAGAAATGAGAATTGAACGAGACATGATAAATGTCACTTCTGAGGAAAGGGGAGAAATTTGGAGCCTAAGAATGACATTAACAAAAACATGCGATATGGAAATGGTAACACCAGTCTATGAACATACTTCTTTTAAAGTCATGATTTATAATTATAGTTAGGTAAGAATGTTTTTGGCCTTGTACCTTTTTGTCTTTAATTTCATACTGAAATTTAGTATTTAGTAACTACTTTTATGTCAGCTAAAATAAAAACTGAATTTACTTCCAAAATTTTGATGATTAGTTTATCAATTTGAAAATATAAATACCAAATTCAAGTTTGATAAAGATACACAACAAAATATGATAAGTTCTTTCCTTGTCATAGGAAGCAATGCCTCGGCCCTCTTTTTAAGAATGAACCATCGTTAAAGTATTATCTTCTATCACAAATGGTCCCTAAAAATTTATATAAGTAATCTCTTGATTAAAATTCATGTTAATTAGTCTTCAAATATCAGAAAAATCCTATGAATTAGTCTCTAAATGTTAGCTAAATATATAAACAGTGCTAAATTTATATATATGGAAATTACTTGTATAATTATAATATTTTATGGACTACTTAAAAGAAAGGGCATTACTTGAAAGACTATTTTGGTATGTCCAACCCTATATTGGAGGATTATTACATTACCAGAGTAAGTCAAATGAATAGTGCATCCGCCTTTGTCAGCATTAACCATTGTGAACTGATGACCGATGACCAATATGTGATGGATTAATCACTAAGCTTTTACAGGTTGATACACGTATACTATAAATAAATCATGTAGGTACACTAGTCCAAGCAAAATTGTTTTCTTCATATTTACAGAAACAAAAAAACTTGTACAAATGTGAATGAACAGTGTAGAATTCCCTGCTGTTTTCAAGATGCGCTGCCGCTATCCATACCATAAATTGCATGGTGAGTGGGAGCAGAATTGTCACAGATTCGCCACCCATTGTTAATGATACTCCACACCCTTCAAATAATAAATGAAATTCGTTGCGCGGAAATGGAAATTTGAAACCTTTGGCTCTTCTTCGGAACCTTCAGAAAGCTGCACCAGCATCAAAGATTTCTGACTCTTATACTGTGTTAGCAAGAGGTGGATTTCCTATCATACCATAAAGGTACTCCTCAAGGCTCTGGGTGCCTTCGAAGATATATACATCGCCATTGAAATAGCCTCTCCATAATGGATAGCTGTCCTTGCCATGCTCACACAGAAATAACATGAGATGTCAGTGAGCCCTAAAAGACACAGTCCAAGCCTTAGACAAGGCTGCAGATGGTGATCAGTTGAAGAAATATGGTGACTCTAAAACTTCCCTTAAGTCAAAGTCTCCTCGTTCGGGCAAGGGTGGAAAAGATAGTGAAGGGAAAGAACTCTGAAAGCTTTCCAGTAACTGTTCACAAAATAAATGAGAAATCCAAATGTAAACACAAGATAAAAAAAAATGATTAGAATTAAATAACAAAGTAAGATGCCGCACTAATTCCTTTCTTTTGCAATCCAAAAAAAAAAAATTATTGAGTCCACACATCTTTTCGAAATAACAGTGTCATGGTTTTCCCATCCTTATGAGAAAATAAAGTACTATTCAAATCCCAGAAAACAAAGCACACCCGCAATGAAACATCTGTTATTCATTTACAGACATCTACGATCATCAATCAGGCTGGGGCCTAATGCAATCAGTTTCACCACAAATATGATTTTAAGTAGGAACAAAAGCATTGGATATAAAGAGCAATTAAACCATACATTTTCCAGTACTGGGGTCTCGTAGAGTTCTACAAATTTCTCTCGCAGTAATCTGTTCAATTTATCCACATCACATGCATGCGTCCAATATGAATCATGAACCCCTACAAGCATGCAGTACAAATTATTCATCATCGGCATAATAATTTAATAACTAAATATGAATGGAACACCACAAGCACAAGCTTGGTTCCCTTGTTCGTTCAAATTCCTGGTAAAGGGGTTCAGCAAGGGTCCTGTACAGAAAAAGGGATGAACAAGAGAAAGGGGCCAATCGAGGAAATACCTGCAAAATCCAAGCCTTCCTGTTTGCAGGCAACCGCAGTCATCATCATATGAGAACCATCAAGCGAGTGAACAAAATTTGGCGGAAATGCTGTCCTCTGCCTCCTAACCATGACCTAGAACATTTGAATTGAAAACAGACAATTTAAATCTGAAAAATGTAAATTAAAATACCAAACCCCAAAGTTTATATGAAGATGAAAAAACATTTGAAATGACCATGGGCATCTCATTAAGGACCAATTTTGCTTGATGTGAAGTCTTGCAACCCACTGGAATCACAAATTCCTAGCATAAATTTTATCCTTGTAAGTAACTTTACCCTGCAATCATTTTTTGTTTTTCTACAAAATATTCCCATGTCTTCCTTTTTCTTCTCAGTTAACAAAGTTGTCAACTTTCATATAGATTTTTTACATACAGCAATTTATGAACGTAATTTCAATGTGCAATATAAGAAATTTTGATATTAATTAAAAAGGTCAATATCAAATAAAAAATCATGCAATGTTCATGGTTATTATGCTATTTGAAATTCTGAAACTTGCAATGTACAAATACATATCAAATATAATTATTTCAGTTTATTAAGAGAAAGAAATTCAGGAACATTGGCCAAGAAGCTCAAAGTTGGATTTCCAAGATTTGATCATAGCAACCAATCAATGGCCATCTTCACACACACTCTCGTGTCAATCACACCAGCAAGATATCTATATTAAGGTTAACATGGGAATTACATTTTTTGGGAAGGGGATCCCAATGTTATTCAAAATAAAATGATGTAAACTTCACTTACCTTGTCTGTTTCTCGTTGCAATGTCAACATCTGAAGTGAAGTTTTGATCTGCAACACAATAATAATAGATTATTAACCTACATTGACCCTTGAAATCCTAAGAACTTGGAAGAAGTATCAAGGATGCAATCCTAACAAAACTCTATTCACTCACAATATGTGTTCCTAGTTTTCGGTAAGGTTGCACTACAGGAAGTCCAAGAGGAGTGCTCCAGCGTACTGGTTGATTTTCAGATGCAATTATCTGTTCAAATTGTCCTCGTCATTAAGTATACAACCCAAAATATATGTCTTTCTCTCTCCATTTCCAGTTATAAGAATATGCAGTGTACGTAAATCAGTACAAGGAGTACAACATACTTTCGCACAGTCACCAAGCCAGTTCATGATACCTCGCGCACCTTGAAACATTTCCTCTAAGGCAGTTAAAGTGACCTGATAAGTGAGAAGGGAATAAAGATGAAACAAACAACAAATATACACCTAATAGGTATTTAAAACACAATTAACCCTCAAACCTTTGCAGCATAACAAGAAGCACCAAAGAGCTCTGTATCATCTGAAATGGCATTCCTTTCCTTCAATCTCCTCTTTATCTGTTCCCGTGCACCAATGTAAGTGACACCATACACTGATGTCATCACTGTCTGCTTAACCAATTTTCTATCGACCTATAAAAAACTCAAGATCAGCACAAAGTCAGTGGAGATGAAGAGTGAAAAGGGAAAAGCACACCATTACCTAGAAACTAGAATCGGTTACACAATAAATACATTTATGATTCCAGGAAGACTAATTTACACTTTCCAACAACCATAAGTAACCAATCATCTTGCCTAAATACGAACCTCATCAGATAAAAAAGAATAGAAAATAACCTGATTAACTAAAGCCTTCGCATGAAGAGCGTCAGGAAAAATTGTAGGATCTTTCTGAGCATCCCTATGCATGATGTTTGATACTCTGCATAGAAATGATTTTTCTACAATTGAGTTGTTTATTTTGAGAACATTCATCCCACAAGGAAAGATACGTGTCTACAAAAAAGAGGGCTGCACGACCAAAAGAAAAGAAAAGCATTCTATACAGAATAACTACAACTAAATAAAATAGCAGACCCATGACATAATTGGATGGGAGCACATATCGTTCATAGAGAAGACATAAAACAAAAAAGGTCAAACACTGCATTTATTTCATTTATCTTCAAATAATTCTAAAAGCTGCCAACAATGCAAGAAAGTTGGCATGCTGTCCTTAACAGCTTAGATCTGTCCAACCAAAAGCAAGAGATTTTGAATATTCCATGCTTACCAATAAATTTTTAAAGATATGTATGTCATCATCAAACTTAACCCTGAAGAGGCGTTTGGTACAAGGCGAGTTCTTTCCTACCAGAAATCATGATTCCCAAGAATCACGAAATGATTAAAATATGTGTGATTGATTAATCATAATATTTGGGAGAATATTTATATGAGTTTCCTAGGAATTAGAAAGTAATGTGGTATTTTTACGCAAAACATTAATTAATTACTACATTAAATTATCTAACAAAAGTAACATGATATTTTCACTAAAACTTTGTCATGGAAAAAATTGAGGAACATAGCTAAAATCATCCTCAGGAATTGTTTCCTAAAAATGTCATATTTTAAACATTGAACCAAACATGCAAAGCAAACTTTCTCAGCTTCAAATTCCTGGGAAACTAAAAACTCCCTTGTACTAAGCATCCACGATGCTCCTCAACCAAAAGCACCAACCGGAATCATAGAAAAAAAATTCTTAGAGAAATATTTAGCAGGTTCATGTTCATTGAGGTGTCTCCCGCCCTAAACTTCAACTTGAGAGGAAAACATTAGGATTCTCAGAGGAAAGACAGATGTACACAGAAATAGTAGGTCCAATCTTGCTGAAAAACAGTATTACGTTTAACATACATTCAGGACATTATACATTTGTCTCGTCATGTATAAATATTGTTTTTTTTTCTCACAAAAAAACGAAACATAAAATCAAGCAGTTCAAATTTTAAGCTATATACACAACAATATACAAAGACTCACCTAGCTGCTATTCCTGAGTAAACATCTGCTGGCTTCTCTCCTGCAACTAGATTGACAGCAACAGCTCCTAACTGAATAAAAGTTAATAACAAATGACTTGACAGGTATTTCCTCTGGAAATGCAATTGTTATATTCAAAATTGGGAAAAACATAACAGATGGCATGCTATTCGCCAAGCCACAGGGACCAGAAGCATGTTAATAGTTCTTACTGAACATATAATAATCACATCTGTGCTCATAAAGCTGTACAGGACGTGAGCATATGTTTAATCCAGTGCCACTTTTGACAAGACTAATTAGGACAAAAGCCCAAACAGACAACAAACTTGATAGTAAAATCAACCAGATAGTACAAATGTACAGAGATATGATCTTAATCTACTCAGCCAAAATCATTTTCAACAATTATCTAAATCTTAAGATTTTGAGCTACATTCAGAACAGATATTCAGTCCCTTTTCTCTAACTTGAATTCTGATATCTAGGACCAGAGAAATTGAGAAAAAAAAAAACAATGTGACAAAGGTCTTTACCTTGTCTCTCCCTAGGGCAGCATAATGTTGTAAACCATTGCAGGAGCCATCCTAAGAGAGAAAATCATGGTAGTCCAAATAGTGATCAGTTAATAAACATGATTCATTTTATACAGAGATGACAAAAATGATAAACATTACAACAAGTATGAACATTACATGGTTAGTAGAGGTTTACAAAGTTTGTCAATGATTAATTCTAGCTGGCAAAGTTGAACTTGTAGGGAGTTCAAATCTGGGGACCTTGTTCAGACGTGTGCATCTATTTTCCAGTAATGATAACCAAAATTACTACCCTCTTCTTAGCAAATACATTCATGCACTCATGGTAGTAATCCCTCACATCATCCTTATAATCTTACTCTATATAGAGACAGGTGAACAAATGCAAATTATATGCACATATACAATAGGATATTTAAAATCCAAAGTATCTAGGTTAACCTGAAAAATGGAACATGCCTAATTTTAGAGGTTTTGCTTCTGTATACATTTCTTAGCTTTTCTCATTCTTAACTCAAATGAACAAGCAAAGAAAAACTGCTAATTTTGGTTTAAATTTGGCTTTTACCATTCGTAGCTTAAACAAACAAGCAATGAACCCTAATGTATCAATGTTCATCTTAGGCAACTGACAAGGAATATGGTCCTTACACATAAGAGGAGATTATTGGTTGTTAACCTAATTTTATAAATCTAGAGCTAGATCTCTTTTCATCCCATTATTTTGATAAACAGCATGGTGCCTGTATGGAGTGTATCAAGATCTCTAGACACTCATGACAATTTGAAGATCCTTTGTCTGCTTCTATTGATTGGCTTCACGCTGCCTCACAATTTAAATTAAGTCCTTCCACGATAAGCAAATATAAAGAAACTTGAGAACCGCAGTGCAATTTTATGACCCTAGGCTTGTAAAGTTTTCCATGTTGATTCAAGTGATCAAATTTTGGGATAACCCGTAAATCCTAATATGACTTCGGCATCATCTTAATGGGAGTCTGAAAACATCGCCACTAGATTTGTCAACTCTAATAAACAATTTGCTAAGATATTTACCAAGTCACTAAGAAGAACAAAGATTAATTATATTTGCACCAAGTTGAGCCATATGACTTGTATGCTCCAACTTGAGAGGGGTGTTATAATTACAAAATTAAGGTGTGGATCCTTTATAATCAGGAATATCTGGATTACATATGTATTATTATGAATGTTTTTATTTATTCTCCTATCATATCTTTATTATTACAAGATATTAAACCTCCTCTATTTATTGTATTAATTTTGATTTCTCAATATAAATAAAGCACCCTCATATTGTGTTAGAAACACCCATTTTTAGCTCAATGTCTTACTTTCCAATAGTTTAACAATTATAAATAATTGGTTGGGACTAGGAATACGTAATGTGATTTTTTGCCACTCCTATTATCGACCTAATTTATTAGATATGGTATATTTTGATATGCTAAAATTCATTCAACCATGCAAATACCTGATGTACTGGAATATGTGAGATGAATGTTTCGGGTGACGGGCTTTTCAAAGCTTCAGTTAGAGTTATGCACACAGCTAAGCACTGCAATGGATCCTCTGCTTTCAACCACCACCGCCTCCCTTCAAGAGGTTTGTCTGCAGAATCAAATATGTCTTCAAAATGATTTTCAGTAAATGCTATGCGTCCCTCATGGGATAGTTTATCAACACCGCCAGCATAGAGATTTGCTAAGTGTATCTTCAGCCACCGTAGGCCAGACTTTCCAAGAGGGCGTCCATCTGCGAATTCCAATATTCCCCGGCACAAATCTGAACCAAGGTGATTTAAGTGTGGGTGCATGGGATATGCACGCCCTCGGAAATCAACGTTGTGTGGGTAGTAAAAGCCCTCTTCATCCTTCATTTTCCGTGCTACCTGTACCCATATTGGTTGGGTCACCAGACAAAGAATATGGATTACAAACTAATGACATATTGTTAAAGAGGCTTACAGTAAGTTTAAGTTCTGTGTCACAACGTTGTGAATATCTCTCTCTGTTCTCTTTCTGCACAGATTTGACTTTCCACCTCCATTTCTTTATCTTTGCTTCATCATCAGTATCTGGTTCATCAGGTAAAGGAACCTGGCAACAGAAATTTAAACACCATTTCAAACCATAGTCAAGTCTCTTAAAGCATAACTTCAAAATATGAAATTCATAATCCGTAGACCATGTGAGATGTAGGCATAGTAATAGTCAAACAAGTTAATAAGCTACAACATAATCAGTTGACAATTATTAAAACAAGCAGACAACAACCACTTAATTGTACTTACATCATCGCGGTCCACCAAATCAGCAAGACGGCCTCCACTAGCCCATATCCTGTCTACAACACTCAGTACCTTTTTATTTATCCTCCATTTTGTATGCCCAAGAGTATCCAGAGCCTGATCACATGAGTTTATGTTTGTTTAAGAAAAATTCCTTCCCCAACTCTTATTTAGATAAAAGAATAGTGAAACGCACACTGGTTTCAAACACCTTCCCTGAGTAACCCTAAAATTTGTATGTAATGCAGTGTACCCAACAAGCATGATATCTATAACAAATTCAGACCTCAAATACAGGCTCTAATTGCTTCCTGGGGGCCCTCTTAATAGCTTCTCGTTGTTGCCTGACTCCATGAGTACGCATGACATAAGAAGGTAAGAACAAGTGCCCACCTTTGTCATAACTGTGAAAGTACAACAAAGAGAAAATGGAGAAGTCAGCACTTAACTCAGACATTCAGCTAAAAGAAAAAAAAACACGGTAGTGATTTATTTATTGTAAACATTGATTCATGTGATTGACCGTGTATAAGGAAAATGTTCATTCACATTTTGAAACTGATTGTAAATGGAAGTTTATAGGGTTAATAGTATAATTTAGTACAACAAAGTACACTGCAGACTTGCAATAAGCATAAAGTATCCTCAACAACAGGAAAAAAATAAAAAGCCACAACAAAAGAAACGAAAACATGAATAAAACAGGGTAGCCCAATCCCATTGCCAATAAGAAATAATATATCCCTTAAACAAATGACAACCACAGCCCAAGCATTACCAGAGAAGCTAAGAGCTAATCCACGGACAACCAAATGCATCAAAGGGTAGTATATTAAGGAGTATCATACGCTGACCATCTTCATATTTTTGTTACCTTGTTTGGAGTTTGGACCACCTTCTAGCCCCAATTCATAGCATTAGTTTAAAGAAAAAGCTTTGAAATCATACCCAACTATAAGATAGAAATACAGAAAGGTAGCAAGACAGCAAATAAATGCGTTAGTTATCATACCCTGTCCAGTTGACTGGTGGAACCAACATAGGCATATAAGGAATAACCATATTTTTGGCCTGTAGAAAAATGGAAAATTTCAAAAGAAATAAATGACTTGTAGAATCCATGGACGCAAGCAGAGATGGTTATAAACAAATACACACACAAAAGAAATATATATAAATATATATATATATATAAGATATTAAGATGCAATCATCAATTGAGAACTGATTGAATAAACAGTACCTACGCTTTAGCTTTGATACCCAATAAGATAAGCTAATAAACCTCTGAAAATTGATGTCATTCAATCAGAGAGATATGGACAGTGTCATGTGAGATAAAAGGACCAATTTGTTCATTGATAACCATCTCCCCAATATAGTATGAAATTCTCCCACTGGAGAAACTCTATTCATCTACACCCAAAGACTTGACAATAAAATATGGATTCTACATAACCACTATCCACACCATGGGCTATGGCAGGGAGAGAAGTATATTTAAAAAGAAGAAACAAGCTTTGATGTGCCACAAGCATGACTATAACACCAATTAACTCCAGGGTAAGCAGGTAAATTTACTACCACCCCCATTGGGCACCAAAATCCATTTAGCAAACTGATAGGCCCATTTAGCAAAACACGAGAGATAATGAAAAGAACAACAGAGCATAATACTGGAGAGATGTCCCTAGATGCGATAAGCAAGGAACTGCATTCGTGGGCTTGGAGATAAAGATATAGTTCAGAAGCTTCGAGTATTGTGCTCCAACCTAATAATAAACCACGTTGACAAAAAAACCGCACGTTCCTACAAAAGTTTTCTAGGATCAAGGGTTTAGGTCTTATCATGAACTGGGAGTAAGTCTATATAGGACAATATTTAAGGTAGTATCCTGATAAAATCACTACACTAAGTCTAAAGTCCAGGAAAAAGTTAAATTGGCAAGATTTTGATCTTACAAGTAGGCTTACAAGTACGACTGTAAATGCTGGAAATTCCTTAATATATAGACTTACTGTGAACTCAAAGTCTAGGAAAAAATATTAAATTGATTTTGATCTAGCTAGATTCTCGTGTATCTCCTTAATTCTCTCTCCTCTCTTAACTTTATCATCATTATCCTATGATTGTCAAGATCCAGCACTGTCATGATTATGTAAAATTTTTCCTAGCCCTGATTTAATTCAGGATCTAAATTATCAATAAAGAAGTCCATGAGCTAAATCTCCT
>Ga0099822_1000243_pt1 | contig 44077 bp, 13 predicted proteins | sample CowpeawhiteBW_FD_76839 | JGI IMG/M metagenome (GOLD analysis project Ga0099822, IMG submission 76839) | Root nodule microbial communities of legume samples collected from California USA - Cow pea white BW | ecosystem: Host-associated > Plants > Roots > Nodule | place: USA: California | collected... | reverse complement strand
TTATAAAGTATGAGATGAATGAATTTGCATGAGTGATGTGATTCATGGATTGTGAATGATGAACTTGGATAAATCTTGGCATGCGATTTCAATGAAATGGTTGGTTATATATGTGGTCATGAAATTGGTATGAAAAATAATGTTACATTGATGACATGGTATTGGTATGAGGTGAAGTTCTATATCCCCGAATTGGGAAGAATGGGATGGTATGAAATAACATGGAATATGAATAAGGATGGCGTGAGGTGTTAAATGCATGATCAATATTATTTGTTTGTTTGGAATGTGATTGGTATGTTGTTAGTACAGTACCTAAATCCATGAGTCTTTAGGTGAGACTTCCTGGTGGTGCTTTAGTGGTCGGGACGTAATTCCATGGCCCTTGTTAGTGGGAGTCCATGGTGGTGCCCCATCTATATAATTTGGTAAGGATTCAAGGTAAGGTTGCATCCTGATACTCTAAGGAGTCAGTTAGTCTCACTTAGAGCGGACCGACTCTTGTGATGAGAGTAGCAGGAGGCCTGAAACTCACTAAGGGCTAACCTTGTGTGTGGGGGATTGAAACATTGTAACACTTGTAACACTTAGCTCGGGGGTGAGCAGGGTAATCCACCACAAGTGCAAGCATCCGCTGAATCCGACCTGATTATATGTAATCCGGATGAGTCGAGTATGAGTCTAGTGTATTGCTTGAGAAGTCATAACATGATTGGTTGATGAATATTGTTTTGGGTTGTGTAATAGCATGTGACTGCTTGATAAAATGTTTCTACTCTAGCTTACCCTGTTTGCTTGTTTGGTTGTCTTGTATATGGTTCTTCTCCTTTTCCGATGATCATCAATTCATTGATGTGAGCAGATGCAAGAGGCACTCAAGGTCGACCGGGGAAGGGATGATTTCGCTGCATAGTCTGCTTGGACTGGATCTAGGTTTACTTGGACTTTTCTTTAGGACTATGACCCGTGTACCGCTAGTCTTTAGGCTTAAAATTATAAATGTTGATGATTTATATTTTATACTTTGTTATGGCATCGTAGTGTGCCCTTTTCTTATTCGGATTTTCTCTTGGATAGTCTAGAGGAGTAGTGTCTACACTCCAGGACTTTGTTTCTAATACTATTCCGCGTGACATTCCTTTAATTAGCGTTATTAATTAAATGGGGTGTTACACATTAATGAGTCTTTCAAGATAATTCACTTGAATGATTTAACATGAGTCAACACTAATAATACCCGAATTAAATTCACATAAAAGAATGACACCATTTATAACCTAAAATCTTAATATAATAGGTTTATGATGTTTTTCTTATAAGATACTCAATTTTCTTATAATACTTTTAATATAGGATTTAGACTCACATTCTTAATAAAATCTGAATAAAATTGAGAATATGATTAATTTAAATTTTTCTTATTCGATAAATAATATATGACTAGAAATACTTGATAGATAAAATAGGATAACCAAAATTTAACTACGGTTCTTTTATATATAATAAAAGTAAATATATAATTCATAGAATTAAACCATATTTCAAGATTAGCATAATATGTACATTATATATTATATGTGTGTGTGAGAAATATATTGTGTAACTTGTTGAAATAGTGGAATATATATATGATGTAACTTGTTGAAAAATATCAATATAATTAAATTTTAGTATATAACAAGTGAATGTAAAACAAACTTAAAATTCAATTTTTCAAATTTGATTTCAACTTAAAACTAACTTTTAAGATAATAATATAAGAGTATATCGTAATAAAACCTACAAATATCTAATCTCATGCTAAAAATGTTCCTCTCATTTCATTTGGAGAGGAAAAACAATATGATACGGTAAAAAAATTATTGTCTTTAACAATGTTAAAGTAATTAATTGAATTAACACATGTTAAGGATAAAACTCAAATGCACCTCATACTTACATAGCTCTTGTTTGAAGGTTGTAGTACAGGTCCAAAATATTTAATAAACATATGTGATACTCTAATTAACAAATGTAATAAAGTGATTAGAAAGTCACAAAGAAAACATAATAGTGACTCTTGATTGTGTTTACTCATTGTTAGTTGCATTATAAATAACAATGATTAAACATATGTCATATATTTTTATTTTAATTATTTTAAAAAATAAATAAAGTCTTTTAAGCATATATTTAGAACACCAAATAATTTAACATTCTAATATATATTTTTGGGTGATTTTACAGTAAAAAGTGAATAAGGATCAATATTCTTATTTGGTGGAGTATAATGTTTACTTAACTAAAGATAAACAATAAACTAAAAAAATATAAGAAAAGAGAATAATTTAAATTTAGAAAAACGAAAAAGTCTTGTAAAATTGAATTTAAAAGAAAATAATAAAAAATATGATTTTAAATTTTGTTGGAAACACCTAAATTGAGCCAAAGCGGTTGTTCAGGTGGCGAAACAGAAGAAAGTCTCTTATCTTCTTTGTAAGAACAACACAAAGAAAGAAGCATTCACAGTTTGGAGCAACAATGGTGGCGGGAATCGCAACCTTGAAGCTTAACCTTTCGGCCTTTTCGTCTTCAATGTCGAGTTTCACCGCTTCTTCCTCCTCCTCTTCGTTCCCCTCCTTTCTTCCAATGCGAACCCCTTCTTCTTCTAAACCCCGATGTTTCAGTGAGTCGCTTCGTTCCTTTCCACGTTTTTTTCTGACCATGTTCCACTCTTTGCTAACGTACGCCTTTTCTTTCAGGAATTTACGCCTTGACCAGCAACGACATCAAGGTGGGCACCAACCTCGAAGTCGATGGTGCTCCTTGGCGCGTGATAGGTATTTTTTTTTTTTTGCCGTACTTTTGAACTGTGGTTTTGTGTCTGAATTGTGACGGTTTTTGACTTGGCTTGCGTTTCACGCTTTAGAATTTCTCCATGTTAAGCCTGGAAAAGGTGCGGCGTTTGTGAGGACCAAGTTGAAGAACTATATCACGGGGAACACGGTGGAGAAAACATTTAGAGCTGGAAGCTCGGTAATGCACACAACATTGCAATGCTTCTGCTTAATCACTGCGTTTGATTTTATTTATAGGTTCAATCGATGAATGATTGGTTTGTGTTTTGGGTTGGGATTGGGGGAGATAAGTTTTTGTTTTTTGTTGGAAAGTCCATTTAATTGTCATCACCCATAGCCTTCCTTAATTGCGACCTGTGAGAGTGGTTGGTTGTCAATGACTCAGAGGATTACCTCTGGAGTGTTGACTGGAACGGTTGATTGAATTGTTATAGTGCATGTTTGGATATCCACCACTGTATTTAATTTGTGTTCCGATCTTAAGTTGGTATTATGTTAGACTCATGGCGTTTGAGCTATTGTCAACTTTGGCTTTTGTGGACATCTGTGGTTGTCCTTTAAAGATGTTTTAGTAAGTCAAGAAAAGAAGATGTTTATAAAATATCCTTGAACTTGATTCTTAAGCAGTATGAGGTTGTTTTGTGGGATGGAACAATTTGATTTCTGGATTCAACTGAAGATCAATTTGGTAGTGTCTTTTGGGGCTAGAGATGGAAGGAGATAATATTATTGCTGGTAAATCAGCTTAATAGTGACCACCTTTGCTTCGCCTTAAGTGTGGCTTATAAAAGTTGGTTGTCAGTGTCTCAAGAATAACTATGTATGAAAGAGTTGACTAGAAATGTGAAGTGAAACATCTTAGTGTGCATGAATAAGGACTGTCAAGGTTTGAGATCCCGTGTCAAGTAGAGATATCACCAATGTAGCTGTTGTCTTTATGAAACTTAGGTTGTCCTTACTTTAAAACACCAATGCAGAGGAGTTTCTCTACTGAAAAAAAGTTGTAGATTTCCAGTATGAAAGATCTCAAAAAGACTTTTAGTTGGTATCCAAACAGTCCTGAAGCTCACATTCGAAGACTTATGCTTTTTGATACTTTTCTCCATTAAAAAATAAAGATGGGGGAGACTATTTTGCAAGTAGTTGCTAAAAATTTGGATTTTTGGGTTTATCTTTTCTCATTTCATTTGTTCCCTCTTTTGACAGATTGACCAAGCAGATGTATACAAGGAAACAAAGCAGTTCACGTATAAAGATGGTGCTCAATTTGTCTTCATGGACTTGGTATTATCTGGGAAACATGATTATATAATCTAACAAATTATAGATATGTACATTTTGCTGTTTCTGACTAAATATAATATCAACCTATGGGTTACGAACTCAAGAATATTGTGAAGATTTATAAAATAATTCAATTAGGTTTATACACTCTATTCCAATAGTTCTTTTTCATTTATTACTTGCAATTAGTTAACTAACGAATAATGTACTGAGTTTTACCATTCTCTGTTTAATTTGCTTATTTTAATTTTATCAGAGTACATATGAGGAGTTTCGTCTGGGTGAAAAGGAAATCGGAGACAGAACAAAGTGGCTAAAAGAAGGAATGGACTGCAATTTGCTGTTATGGAATGGAAAAGTAACAATGTCCTCTCATAATATATTATGCCTTGCAGTGTCTCAGACTTTTAATTTTCCAGACTACTTATGATAAACGTTATAGGACAAGAAGTGGCCTGGTTCTCAAATTTTTATTTATTTAAATATCTTTGAATTTGTGTGGTTGCAACTTTTATCCACTTTAATGGTGTTTCACTTTTATAAGGGCTGCATTTTTTTTCCTGAAAGCTTGAATGATCTTGGTCTGCAGTGGTACATACATGTTATGGAGTTATATATTTTTATATAATTATACTCTTCAACTTTTGTTTCTCCCAAATGCTCTTTTATCCAGGCTGCTGAGAATAAACTTAATTGTTTTTTCACGCTTTATCGGTTCAAACTGTGCTCTAATAGTTATTAGTGGTTTTAGACGTGCTTTGCATGGTAAATAAGATTCTTGCTTATACATAGATTGGGAGGTACAAGGCTTCTCTAACATGACTTTATTTTTTCTGTCCAGAGTGAGTAGTGTGGTTGTTTTAGTATTCGTCCTTGATCATCTAATTTAAAGTATACTGTGATCTTAACCTACTATCGTCTAAGAGTAGAGACACCTTTGCATGACACTTCAGTGACAAAATCACGCTAGAGGAGCATTTTCTGATTAGCAATATGGCATTTAAAAATCAACAAGATATGTGCAGTTACTGCTACTGTTCTTGTTTTAACAGTTGGTCACTCGATATTTTTTTCAGGTCATTGATGTTGATCTCCCTATCACGGTTAAGCTTACTGTAGTTGACGTGGACCCAGGACTTAAGGGTGACACAGCCCAAGGTGATACCAATTTTTTTATACTGCAAACTTCTATTATGACCAATTTATATTGCAAACATTGTAAGCCATATTTGTAGCCAAGAAAATTTGGTTTCAATAAAATGAAACTATTGTCTCTCATCAGCTAGAAGATGATCCTCATATTGGTCTCTATGCATCTGTCAAGGGATGAGTTCCTCTAAATGCATATTTCACAATTTGGCATCAGAAATCAATTAAGAAAAAGCAGTTTGAATAGTTAGAATAGGCTTGTTTACCACACCTGTTATCAAAGGGAACACAGTGTGATACCCCATTATGACATTTACTGTTTGGTTCCCTCCATTTCCTGTATAACTTTTCTTCTTATTTTCCTTGTAGACCTTACTAAGTCTCTGATGATAAAATTTGATTGACAGGTGGAACAAAACCGGCCACACTCGACACTGGCGCTGTTGTCAATGTCCCACTTTTTGTAAATGTCGGTGATGAAATATTAGTTGATTCAAGAACTGGACAGTACATGAGCCGCGCATAAGATTTCCCATCAAATTTTGTAATTGAAGTCCCGAGAATTCTCGTTTATTTTGTTCTTTTTTTTAGGAAATAATTTACCAATGAAGATGGATTACGTTTATTAACCTTAGCAAATTGGCTGTGTCTTCTATAACATTGAGTTAAAATTGTGTTGTAATATGTTTGCGATATTGAAGTTCTTACAGTTTATTCGGCATGGTTACGGGGCATAGCGTTCTTACAAAAATAGCCAGAGATTATTAACCTTTGAAGTTGTTCCTTGCAATGAAAAAGAAAATCAGCTTATACAATGTACTGTTTTCATATTTTTATTAGAACTTGTTAAGAGTTAACAACTTTTTCCTAAACACTTGTATAAAAAATAACGAAATGGACTTTTTCATAAATTAAAAAGATCTAATATATATGTTAGTTTATATGTGTTTTCTCCTGCAACTTTCAAAGATTTTTAGTTTAAATTTGTACATAAATTAATTTTAGTTTGCGGAAAAATTATTTTTATTCCTGAATGTTAAGTGAAGAAACTTGTCTGAAGATGCATTTGTTGTCTTCTACTAATTTAAAACGACAACTTAAAGAAAAGTGTGTAATCAGATGTCAATAAGTTCAGGTTTATTTGTATGTAGTTTATGTCCATAATTCTGTAGTATCCAGTATTTTAGATTGTCATGGCAGCTTATAAGCACAGTTCAATTGACGAACTTTATCACTACACATGAGAATATTATCGTTAACCCACTTATTAAAAAATGTCTAACTCACCATAGCTCTGTCACAAGCCAACCATAAACCCCGTATGATCTATACACAACAATAATGGTATTGCATCTACACCTCATCTCCACTCAGAACAAAAGTAGCACTTCTCTTTCCACAACTTGGTTCATCTAAAACCCAGATAATTGCAACTCTTTTTGTGAAATCAGTGACATCATTGCATCTTAACAGAGAGGTACTGAACTTAACTTCTACCTTTTGCCCTCAAATATTCATAACATGACTTGCCTGCTTCCACCCCATTCACAAACTGTTGCCCTTTACAGGAAATCCCTCATCCACTATCCACTTGATAGTATGTTGCAACAACTAAATTTCGATGTCAGCATCTTTAATTTACCTTTACCTGAATAACTAACAAATCCTAGTCACTTGCGGTTCCTCCCACCCCATTACATTTAGCCTAGGTTCCCTATTGGGTACAACACCTAGCTTCAGGGCAGAACCAAACAAATTACGAGCACAAAACAGTCTACCCTCTTCATTGAGTTCTTTGATCAGCATATCATAAGAAATTTTACTGGGAATTCCCCCACTTGCATGCAAAAGGACCATAGTTGACACTGCATCATCTACTCTTCCTCTTGCACAAAGCCCTAGAATCACCTTGTCAAAGGTAATTGCCTCCGGAGAATATCCTAATCTAACCATCTCATTCAAAGTTGCAAAAGCCTGATCAAATCTCTTTCCTACACACAGTGCCTGAATCATCACCTCAAATGTCCGCTGGTCAACCACTGGACCCCTCTCTTTCATTTTCTCAAACACATCATATGCATCCTGAAGAAGACTGTTTTTCCTCCTCGACCTCTTACACAAACGCCTCGCCAGAGTCCCCATCAACCTCACATCCACCTTCAACCCAAGCCCCACCATCTCCTTGTACACCCCAAGGGCTGCTAGAACTTCATTCCACTTCAACAACCCATGTAGCACAGTGTTGTGACTAACACAATCAGGAACACACTCATGCTCCTTCATAAGCTCCAACACAGCAGCGCCCTCCATTGGCCTTCCCTCTCTAGAATACCCCTGAATTAAGGTGTTAAACATGACCACACTGGGCACCAACCCCATTCCAACAACTTCATCGAGCAACTCCATTGCTTCACCTGACCTCCCCACTTTGCACAATCCATCCATCACAGCAGTGTAGGAATAAACATCTGGCTCCAATGAGGTTCCCTTCATACCCATCAACATCTCAAGTGCTTCATCCACCTTCCCCACATAGGACAAACCCTTAAGCAAGCAATTCTTTGCCTGAACACTGCCCTTATACCCATTTCTTCCCATGGCCTCAAAAACCTCCCTTGCCTTGTTCACTCTCCCCCTTTTGCAAAGGGAGTTTATGAGAACGGTGAAGGTTGCAGCATCCGGTCGAAACCCTTTTCCCAGAGCAGTGTCCAGTGCCCTCTTGGCTTCATCCATGTCGTTTTTCTCACAGTGGCACCTTATCATGATGGAGTGGGTACAACAATCCGGCACAAGTTGGAAAGAGGGGAGCTTTGCGAAGATACTGAGACAAATATCAAGCTCTTGTGCAATTACCAGAGCCATGAGAAGGAGATTGAAATCTGATATGGTTTGGAATTCAGGGTCTTTCTCTAGGATTTGTAGCATTTGGGTTTTGCTGTTGGAGGATGATAAGGTTGTGATCCTGTGAACAAGACCTTTGATTCGAAACCTGGTGGCTCTGTCCTCAAAATTGAGGTCATTTGTTGTTGTCTGAGTAATGGGTGAAGGGTAAGTGGCAGAGAGAGAAAGGGATATTTTTCGTGCTCGGATACTAGCGGTGGAAATGTTGATTTTGGTAACAATGTCTGTGAAAAGAGGGGTATTTAGAGTGCAAGATTGTAAAACATGGTAGCACGTTGCAATTGAAGAAGGCATGACCTTTGAAGGAGGAAGCTTGTTGTGTCTCTCTCTCTCTCTGTCTTTGATATTTATCTACTCTTCCTTTCGGGATAAATGAATGGGAAAATGATATTTCAACCAAATTATTTGACAAATTTTTGACAAAGGTGACGTGACAGCGGTTTTTTTTAATTTTTATTACGAAAAGGTAAGTTAACACATGCGGCGAAAAGAAAGGAAATTGAAATTAAATGTAAGTTAGAGAGAGAAAGTGAAGAAGAGAGAAAGGGGGAAAGTGAGGTTGCGAGGGTGCGAAGTGAGAAATCCAGAGAGAGAGGGAGGAAGTAAGGTTGCCGGAGTTTCTAGTTCAGTGAAAGCGAGATTCCGGCAAGCATTTCGCCTTCGTTAGTGGAGGATAGTTATTAGTGAAAGCGAAGACTCTTCCTATCATCCAGAAGACGAAGCTTTTGGAGTTGGTAGTGTTTTGCGAACTCTAGGTCCACCTTCCTTTGTCGGTGGCAACCATTTGGTGGTCGTGTCCGTTGCATTGTAAGTTTATTTTGCTCCCATTTGACATTTGCGTACTGTGTTGGTTGATGATGAAGTTAATCTCGTTTTCGTCAAGTTTTGACTTATTTTGCGAACAAGTTGGTTTTGTACATGTTCGTTTTTTATGGAGTTGGGAAAAGTTATTTGGTGGTGTTATCGTTAATGTTTACTGAATTTTTGAGAACTCATTTTTCTTGTTCTGTGTTGTGTGTTATAGAGGTGTGGGTACTTGAAAATTTTGAAGAAACCCCATGTTTTCTAAGTCCGTATCTGTGTCCTCGTGTGTTGTTGTCTGTATTGTAAAATTGTTGGCAGTTACTTCATTTGTATTTGATTTCTAGGGTTTCGGTACTGGCAGATTTTGAATGTGAGGTTGTTCAACGATGTCATGTATTCCGTGTTGTGTAAGAAATCTATTTTGCTTTGTGCCTACATCCCCATAATGTTGATTTGGTGACTTTAGACCTCTCATTTGTGCGCCTGTGTGATTATACTCATAATAGTTTTGCATTAAATAACCATAATTGTTGGTCATTGTGAAAAAAGAAGAGAAAAATATTATGTGTAACCTTTGAATATCATATTCTGTTCAAGTAGTTTGAGGGTTAGTGAAAGATCCTCTTGTCCATGAAAAGGTAGTGGCTGGAGTAGTTGGTCATCATAAAGTTATGGCTCGTGAATGTGGATTGAATGAGAAGGTATTCGTATGTTGTAATTTGTAGATTGGGTTGACATGAATTTGTTGTATAAATCGAAATGAAGTATTAATTTGTTGTAGATAATTTCCTTCACTCATAAGTGTTGGAGTTAAGTGGGTGGGCGGTTTGTTAGTGACTGTGTGGTTTTTGCCTATGTGGGAAGTAAGTCATACCTATGTGGGAAGTTACATGTATGTTTTTACATGTACAACGCGGACTGAAGTGAAGGTCATTTATATACTCAATTTCCATAATTTTTCATTCATTAAATGATTTCCAAAGTCTTCTCCATGCACGCAACGTCCATGAACTGAACTGGGATCTTTGTCAAACAACACAAAACCGAAATAACAGATATCACAAATAAGTTGGGAGTAAGAAATACATATGTGGGGAGTTACATGTATTTTTTTGCCTGTACAACGCGGACTGAAGTGAAGGTCATTTATATACTCAATTTCGATAATTGTTCATTCATTAAATGATTTCCAAAGTGTTCTCCATGCACGCAAGGTCCATGAACTGAACTGGGATCTTTGTCAAACAACACAAAACCGAAATAACAGATATCACAAATAAGTGGGGAGTAACGAATAACTATGTGGGGAGTTACACACATTGTTATGACTGTACAGTCCAGACTTGAGTAAAGTTCGTTCATATACGGTAATTGCATCATTGCTCTTTCATTCCATCCTTGACAAAGTCTTCTCCATCACCCATGCTCTATTAACTAAACTGGGTGTTTTGATGAACAACACAAAAACCAAATAAAACAATCCAAAAATATAAGTGGGGAGTAACGAATAACTATGTGGGGAGTTACGCACGATGTTATGACTGTACAGTGCAGACTTGAGTAAAGTTCGTTCATATACGGTAATTGCATCATTGCTCTTTCATTCAATCCTTAACAAAGTCTTCTCCACCACCCATGGTCCATTAACTAACTGGCTGCTTTCATGAACAAGACAGAAACCAAATAAAACCATCTAGAACTAAGTGGAGAGTAACGAATAACTATGTGGAGAGTTACGCACAATGTTATGACTATACAGTCCAGACTTGAGTAAAGTTCGTTCATATACGATAATTGCATCATTGCTCTTTCATTCCATCATTCACAAAGTCTTCTCCATCACCCATGCTCCATTAACTAAACTGGGTGCTTTGATGAACAACACAGAAACCAAATAAAACAATCCAAAAAAATAAGTGGGGAGTAAGGCATACTTATGTGGGGAGTAACAATTACGTTTTTGTATAGACAGTGCAGAGTTCAGTAAATGTCATTTATATATGGAATTTGGAATTTATATATGGATCATTGCTCTTTAATTCAATGACTTACAAATTCTTCTCCATAACCCAATCTCCATGAAAAACACTGGGTGCTTTGTCAGACAACACAACCCACAAAACAAAAATCGAAAAATAAGTGGGGAGTGACGCATAACTAAGTGGGGAGTTACATGCAAAGTTTAGTATGTTCAATGTAGACTAAACTTAATGAAATTAGTAATTTACAAATTCCTTTATCCATCATTCATGCACTGCTTAACATTCACACAAATGACAATTGACTAATTCAGTTATCTCCCGATATCCTTTTTCTTTTTAACAAAAGTCCGAACACAATATTAATTGGGTGGTTTCAATTCTTTTAGTACGAACTTCTGCTCAATATTGCTGTTGTTCAATGCAGATCATACATTAATGATTAACTTCAACAAAAAGGCAACAAACTAAACATAAGAATGTAAACTAATATTTGCCATAAATAAAATAACATGCATTAGGGATTGTTCAAACTTAATAAATAAAGAAAATACACATCACATTTCCTATTGCAATAATAACATCCACATAGAACGTAAATTCATCAATACATCATCCCAATGTTGGTCATTTCAATTTCAAATTCTTCTTATTCCGATAAACAGAAAAAGGTGTTCTTGTCACAACACTCTTGAACCGCCTTCGTGGTTGGGCCTTCATACGGTCATACATGTTGCTATGTTGTCCACCGTCATCATTTACAACAACATCTTCATCCTGATTCGGCTTAGTAGGAGGGTCATAAAGCCATTTCGTCATCTCCATCATCGTCATCATCAAACACATCTTCCACACAAGCATCATTTGGGGGGTCCTCATTTCCAACCTCACCCGTACATTTTGCAACCATTTCTTCTAATTCAAAAATTGAATGTTCCATACCAGCTATCTCACCTTCTTCATACTCGATAAGACGAAGAACCTCTTCGTTGTCATTTTTTTCTTCATTTCTATAGCCAGTGCCAAATTGTTTAAATGCTTCTTTTACAACATCATGATGAAGTTCTTCATCTGACACGGACACATCAACAACACACTGTACAAAACAACAAATAATTATAAACAAAATCCCTCTATGTAGCTTCAAACTAAAACGAACAACATATTTTTAAGCTTGACCTCACCATATTCTTATCAAATGCACTCCTTATGACTTTGTCACCAACTCTGACATTCATCCAATGCAATAGTCGAGGGAACTTGTTCATTCGACATCTGAACTTTGTGTTGCACACAAGTAAATGATCAAATGACCATAATCGCAAAAAATAAAATAAATTACAACGGCAACTTTAGCATAAATAACATCATTATTTCAACACAATAAAAAACAATAATGTATTTACGTGAAGCAAATAAACACAGCCAACAACATCAAAATGCTTTGCACTTGACTCGTTCTTCAATCCCAATGAAGCAATGCACAAGCTACTAACCAAGTACTCGTACACTAATGTACCCCAATTATATTTGTCGATGTTGTCCATATCATCAACTATCTTAAAAATTATTGGGAAAACACTACCCTTCTTATTGGGCAATAAGAATTTTGATATCCCTAACAAAATGTAAATCCTGCAAAAGACTTCTACACCACCAACATCATCATCATATTTCAAAAGATAGTCGTATATCAACTTAACAGTAACTGTTTCACTCCCAAAAATATTCAAACTGTCATTATCCAAAATGGTCTCATTTAAATCAATTCTTTCAACCAAAACCCTCAAACCTAACCCTAAACAAACATCTAATAGATTAAATTCTACGACTTGGCCACCAATATGAAAACCGCCCCTTCTCTCAACCCAGTTGTAACATAAAAGACTCAAAAGTTTCCTACTGATCGTCACTGAATCGGTTAACATGGGAAACCACCAAAATGGAGTGCCTTCAATATACTTCTTCTGTTGCACACTTAGTTTATTGTTTATAGCACCGACAAACTTCGTTTTGCAGAAATGACGAAATAAAATATGAAAAACATAACAAACAACTAAATGTCATTGATTATAATTGCACAATTATCAGTACATGACTCGAGATTAACAAACCTTCTTCTCCTCTGAGCAATCAACATGTCCATCACGTTTGCGGTCCATCTTACAATCCTACAATGCCATACACATCACACACACCAGACGCATCGCAAAATATGACATGTAAATGCAACAATAAATTTATCCAACGTCAACACCCTATACACAAACTGGACAACCAAACACAGACATAAAATGCTCATTCACCAACCATATCTCTCAAAAAAACAAAAATCACCAACAACCACATCTACAGCTAACAAGATCAACTTTACAAGCACATCCCCCAATTCAGTCAAACTTGCAAAACTAAATTATATCATTCTCTACACATCCTCTGCGTAATACGAACGAAATACGTTACCTTTGGGTTAAATAAATTAAATGGGCTCCGGCAAAGGTTCGATTGGACGCTCGGGAAGACAAATTCGTTGTCGGTGACGACTTCTTCTACGACATGTCTCCAGTAACCCACCCAAACGGCGGCAATGACTACAATTATCCACCACTAATCTGCAATGCTTAACTCCTCTCACTCTCTCATTCCTGTTCTCACTTTATCCCTCTTTCTCTCTATCTTTCTCGCTTTCCTGTTTCTCCCTTTGTCGGTTTCTCGCTTTCTCTTGTCCTCTCTCTTTCTAATCTCGCTTTCACTGATAATTATCCTCCACTAATGAAGGCGAAATGCTTGCCGGAATCTCGCTTTCACTGAATCAGAAACTTCGGCGACCTTACTTCCTCCCTCTCTCAATTTCTCACTCCGCACACTCGCAGTCTCACTTTCCCCCTTTCTCTCTTCTTCACTTTCTCTCTCTAACTTACATTTAATTTCAGTTTCCTTTCTTTTCGCCGCACGTGTTAACTTACCTTTTCATAATAAAAATTTAAAAAAACCACGTCACCTTTGTCAAAAACTTATCAAATAATTTTGTTGAAATATCATTTTCCAAACGAATGTAACCTTTCCTTTTCTTACACAAAAAGCTTTTTGTCTTTTTTCACTTGGTTTTAGTCTTCCGTTAAAGATGACATCAGAATAGAAAAAAAAAAAAAAACAAAGTAAAATATAATATAATATAAAAGGTGTCTAAATTCAATTTGAGTATAAAATTTACAATGAATTTTATATGAAATATACGTGACTGTAAATTAAAAGTGTCCTGAACAAAACATTTCTTTATTAAAGAAAAAACTCTCTGTATATCATTTTGTGCATTCAGTTGGCAACTTCTTGATGAACACCGCGAAGAACTTTACATTCACTGTGTGGTAATACCCTAAAACAAAAGCATTCTGGGATCAAAACCATGTTTCTGATGCAGGAACAGAAACCAGTTCCATATGTCTGAAACTAAATGCTGTGGAGAAATATCCTAGAAATGCATTTATGCTTCATAATATATAGACAATAATAATCATAATGAAGATGATATAATGAAGACTTTGGTAGTATATAGTACTAGATATCAGAAGCGTAGTGATTTGCTGAAAGCCCTGAAAGAGAGCAAATCCTTATCAACGGAGGCTTGTTTTCTTCCCTCTCTCTTCCTTCCGAGAATTGGTTTCAGCAGTTTCTTCAACACCTTGTGAAACCCTGATCCGCCTCCACCACCACGATGACGTGGCCCTTGCATCATCACTTGATTCACCAGAGGTATCGGAGCAACGCCGATGAGTCGCGGGTGTGACTTCTGCAACTTTGGTTCCGAGAGGCTCCGACCCAACATCACCCTGCTCAGCTGTGCCGCGTGTGCCTCAAACGACAGCCTCTCGAACTCGTCCAACAAACCACTCTGTTGGTCGCCGAACCTCGTTCCGACCACTTCCATTTTCCTCGCTGTGCTTCCGACAACCTTCGCTTTCTCTGTCACACTTCTTCTCACTTGTTTATAACTGAGATTTGACGGTTCCAGGCTTAAAGGGTTTGCATGTTTTTACTTGATGCGTGCGTGTAGTGAGTGTAGTGAGTGAGTGAGTCTCTTTCTTCTTTCTTTTCTGCTTTTGTTAGGTTAAAGATTGGTTCTTGGAAGAGTCGTCCTTGTCTAAACAAAGTATCAGATTCACCACTCTCTGCATTTTTCAAAACCACCATTTTCAGTGTTTTAGTGAAAAGTCATAACTGTTTCTCTTGGTGTTCCAAAATCAATTTTTCGCACCAAAACACACGTCTTTTCACTATTCAATTAATATTATTGGATTTTTCAACTTTCAAACCAACTCTATCTGTGAAATAATTTTTTAAGGCTTTATATTTTTGCATGTTCTTTACTTAGTACAAATATTTAATTTTATATAATGCAGGATAAAAATATTATTTATTGTTTAGTCGCAAATTATTTATTTAGTTTCTAAATAGATGTCTCTTCACATATATATATATATATATATATATATATATATATATATATATATATATATCACTAACTTTTGATCCAAAATATAGTAAAAAAGGGTAGTGAAGCACTCTATAAAAAATAAGACATTTGGGAATGTAAGGTATGAAGATCAATTTTTATTTTTTTAGATAAATAAAAACTCAACAAAATTATGCTCATCTGTCTTAAATGTGTATTAATATATAAAAGTTAAAAAGTACTTAGTTTGGATTGGAAAAGATATATGATACAATTGTATCAAAGTAATATTATAATTGTATTTGAATTAAAAATATATAATTAATAAAACCAATCTAAACTATTTTCATTGGTTTTATTTGTATTATAGTATAATATGAAAATAATTAAAGTATAATTTAAATTAAGTTTAACAGTTTACAATTAATATTATTGAAATCGATTTTAAGTAACTTTTTGAAATCAGACCAATGATGATTCGTATTCGGTTCTTGAGTTAAGTGTAATTACTAATAGAATTTTGTTAGCGGTAATCTTATGGACAACACTTAAATAATTAAAAGCATAAATTTGATCATATGCATTTCGTAATTTCTATTTATTTATCTATTTATAATACCTGATGATTTGAATTTCGTAATTTCTATTTGTTTTTACTTTTAAGAAATTGTAGACAAACGTTTTTGCAAATTACCCATCTAGATTTTTTTTCTTAATTAAAGAAAGATTTTGTTTCTTTCATTTTGTGTCATTTGTTGGTGAGTTTAAATTGATTAGACAAAAAAATTTGTTGGTGTATGTTGGGGATCTTAATTTTGTATTCGAGAAGCTATACAAGATGATATGCAACACTTTATTCTTTCTTGCCTAAAAGAAAATATGTTTCATCTTTTCTATATGCTTCTTTGAAAGATTATGTGCCAAAGAAGCTGCACCAAAAAGGATATGTATTAGTTTCTTTTAATAGATTTTGTTCTGTATAAAAAGTTAGTTTTATAAAATTAAATTTCTACCTAATTTAAAAATTATTACCACTAAATTTTATATAGCAGTATTTATTAACATAATAAAAATTTATTATTATTATTAATTAAGTAAAAAACAAACCAAGTATCTCTTCGTGTAACTAAAATTTACATAATTGCGATCATCAATTACTCGGTACTACAAATCTTCACAAACTTTCATAAGAATTTTTATTATCTGTGTCACAAAACTCTATTAAAATAAAATAAATTGTGTTAATTTGTAAATTATGATTTAGTGGATAGTCTCGTTGAAGACTTTTGTTTTTCAAAATTAAATTATTATATACTTTAAATAGTATACTTCAAGGCTTAAATAAATAAAAAATCTTAAAACCAATAAGAAAATCAAAACAAATTTAAAACTACAAAACAAAGAGAACATGGTAGAAAAGATAACGACTAATATGTTACAATATTCAAATTGTCAATGTTGTATAGTGTCTAATTAAGAAAAGTTAATAAGTATCAAATTAGAACATAAGAAAATATTAATAAAATCATTATTGTAAACACAATCACATGTAGTTTTTGTCTTCCTAAAATGGGTAGGGTTATGTTAGCATAAAATACTCTAGCGCACAAGTTAGTCAAATGCATCAACAAATAATTAATGCAGTGATTAATGAAAACGTAATTAATTCTAGATAGGCTTGAACTAGGAGGGTCAATTACTAGAAACCGAATTTGTCATTGTTGGCCAATCTAGTTGATGCAATATCGCTCTGGTCGGATAAGAAAGGTTGGATACATGTTGACTTAGTAGACCGACATGTACCTTTAACCAAGAGCAATCATGACTGATGATTTAGTCCAATATAATACAATTTTTAAAATAGTAGATTATAAAAGTAAAGGAATATTAAAAAATAATACTCAAATATTTAATCTCGTAGAAAAGTGTTATTATATTCACAATAAAAATTATAAAAGTAAAGAATATTTTCACAATTTAAAAAAATAAGTAACACAAGTCGGGTTGGTCTTGGTCTGAACCAAAATAACACTCTAATTGGTTAAAACACCTTAGGTAGCGTGAGGTGAGTTCTTCCACTCTTTTTTATAAAATCTACTCGGCTTGATTAAATTTGTGTTAATTAGAATCATCAATCACTAAATTTGGATTTCCATGTTAATGGGATGGATGAAAAAGTCCAATAACAATATAACTATGAAGGGACTTTCTTTCTGCATCCTCAATATTTCTTTAGCACCTCCAAAAATTTATGCTCTTTCATTTATGTTCAGGAAATATTAAATAAAAAAAAAGTTAATTAGGTAAATTTAATAATTAAACAATTATGAAGTGGCAGAGGTAGTTGATTGCCCGAATTAATTCATAGTATTTGTATATATGGACCTGCTCCACCCCCATGTATTTCTCGTCGTTCTTTCACTTTCACTTGTAGAGTTCAAGAGAATTTTTGTTACTGTTGTTCTGAAGAGTGGATTTTGCAGTTCATCGGTGTAGGGTCCACTGTTATTTCACTACTTTGCTTGATTTCTTCTTAGAAAAAAAATATGCATTACAATGGCTAATAATTTTATATATGAGGTACTGAAATGTTAGATGAAAAAAAAAAAACTGAGTTGGGTTTTTAATGTTTTACGGATGTAGACATAGCTTTGACCAAAGTCATTTTCTAACCCAATACCCATATATAAAAATCGACTTCCAGAATAGAATAAAAAAATTCCAACATCCGAAAGTGAACACTTGGAATTGTCTATAAAACAAATGTGAATTTTTGGACTTTAAAACGAACGAAAGTCAAATTATTTGTCTTTGTGTTTCGGAATTGAACATCAAAAAATGAAATTAATGGGATGTCGAATCATGGTTTTATCAATTCCGGAGGTGGTTTATCAATAACGAAAGTAATGAGTTGATTGAGTTTCTTCCGGATATGCTAATGTCAATGAGGTGCATTATGTTTTTTCTTTCTTTCTTGTGTCAAGCCTGAGTTTGAGGTGTGAATCTTTTGTGTTTGTTTTTATTTTTCACTTTCAGAGGATATATAATGTAGATGGATTATTATTTTTTTATTTTGCTTTAATTTGTAATCTTTTTCGTGTTTGATTAATAACTTAATACTTATGCTTTATTTGTTATTTATTTATGTTTTATATTTAATTTTTAATTACATAAATATTTATTTTTTGTTTATATATTTTTTATTGTTATATTTTTGTGTGTTTTAATTGTTATTTGTTTAAGTTTACTATTTATTTATTGCTTTTTTATTGTTTTGAATGAATATTTTTATTTTTTATTGTTTTAATTTTATTTATTTTGAATTGTTATTTTCATGGTTTACTATATGTTTTATTTTTTATTTTTGTTTTATATTTATTTTATTGTTGTAGGAATATTTTAATTTTGTTTTTATATTAATTTATTTTAAAAAAAGTGATATTAATTACTAATAGTTTACCATTAATTTTGTTTTAATTTTTAATTTTTTAATTTTTTAATTATTATTTACTTATTTTTTATTGTGATATTTTTTAATATTTTTGTCTGTTATTAACAAATTTATAAACATATTAAAATTCTAATTATTCAAACAATATAATTAATTAAAATTATCCCAAAATTATAAATAATTATAATTATAATTATTCAAAATTATAATTAATTATAACTAAAATTATTCAAAATTCTAATTATTTATAATTAAAATTATTTAAAATTATAATTAATTAAAATTTAATATAGTTAATCTTAAAATTAACTTTAATTAAAATTATTCAAAATTATAATTAATTAAAATTATATTTACTCAACAATAGAATTAATTAAAATTATAATTATTCAAAATCATGATTAATTAACACTAAAAGTTATTTAAATTAAAATGAACTACAAAAATGGGCACAACACTCAAAATGGGTTACGAAACTCAGATCTTCTGATTGAAGTTAGTTTTAATTACGAAAGTAGACTTTCGATATTAATGGCTTACAGAAGTCAACTTCCGGATGTGTTATTTTCATACTGTTCACGGAATTCCACTTTGAAATTTATGGTGGTCTACGAAAGTCAGCTCTCTAACAAAAGTCAACCTCAATTACGGAAGTTGACTTCCCATATTAATGATTTACGAGAGTAGACTTCCAGATGTGCTATTTTCAAGGAACTCCACTTCCGAAATTCATGGTGGTCTACGAAAGTCCATTTCCGACATCATGTGCCTTACGAAAATCAACTTCCAGAAATAAATCACTTGCGGGAGTTGACTTCCAGTTTGTGGTTTAAATTTCAGGCATGGTTTTCCGTAGATCTATACTCCAATTAACTAATTAACTAAATGATGCTTATACCTATCTATGGATGCATGACAAATATGACAACAACAACAAAAATGAAAAACTACGAAGGAAGATTAACATTACCTATTAATGTAGAGATGTAGAGGAATGTGGTAGAGGGGAAGAGGAGAGGCCACACATAACAAAACCAGTGAGGCATGGTGTGAGGGACGAGCTAAGAGAGTGAGACAAAGGTTTTGGGGTGAGGACAACGATGCTAGATTAAAAGAGAACGAGGAAGTCATTTTCATTAAATAAGAGAAAAAAGTGAGAGATTAAAAATTTCAAACTTGTAAAGTGGTCAAAGGATAGTTTTAGATTTAAAAAAAAAAAAACTTAGGAATGTAGAAGAAATATTGGGAGTGAAAAAAGAAAATCGCAACTATAAAATAAATAAATTAATAAAAAGAAAAAAAAGAGTCGAAAGAGACTTCCAGAACCGGTTGTTTCTATATATATATATATATATATATTAGAATGAGCATTTTAGAATAAATTTTTCAAAACATATAAAATGTATTATGGAAAAAAATTTTCGAAATTTTTTTTTTGTATTTTTCTTTTTTACAACGTTTTTTCTTTCTTTTTCTTTTTCTGCGGGAGTAGTGATGATGGAAGTAGTATGGTGCAGTTAAAATGAGTATTCTGGATGCAGTTAGTAGTTAGTAATTAGTAATTAGGGGGTGTAGAAAGTAATAGCCGGCATAAGCACGGGCCTTTTCACTAGCCAGACCCATTTCAAACACGAACCCAGCCCATAATGGTGTATACGCGTTCTTCGCCTCGTTTCAATCTCTCTCCTGAGAGAGTATCTCTGATGAAGGAGACTGCGTCAAGTCTTCCATTTTTTCTTTTCCTAATCCTCAATTCACCATTTATGGTTACAATCTCAACCCCAATCTCTATTTTCTCAGATTTTCTTCTTCCTTCTCTTTCAGATTCCATTCAAAAGGGTTTCTTTATTAATTTTTGTTTTTAATTTTTCCATCCATTTTTCCACTACAACGCCACCCTCTGATTTCAATCTGACAAGGTTTCCTCTGATTCCTCTTCCTATATTGTTTTTCCGCTCTCACGTTCCTCCCAATTTTTCCATCGAAGGTGTGTGTTTGAGGGTGTTGCAGCTCGATCACAATGAGAACACAGGCTTTGCTGTTACTTTTGTTGTTGCCTATGGTTATATCTGATGTTTCTGAGGCCTCCTTTGTTCTGAAACTCCGAAAGTTGATTGCTCCTGATCCTAACGATACCAAAACAAAGGTTAGTTTCTTTCTTAGGCTTCCGTGCTTTGAATAGTTTCCATTTATTTTAAACTTTTTTATTTTTCTTACGATGGTTGAATAAAGTTTTCGCCTTTAGGATCCAAACCCTGTTGGTCAAACCAACAAGGTCAATAGGGATGGTCCTGTTTCCCCAGTTCCACAACCACAACCTTTACCCAAAGTGGGGAATGCAAATGATGGGCAAAAGAATTCAGTTCCTGCTCCGAATGTACCTCCTCCACCGACAAAGGAGGGTGATGGCGGTCACAAGGATCAGAAACAAGGGAAGGAGGAGATTGAGGGGAAACTTTCACATTCTACCACCACTCAAACTTGTGAGGGTTTCAACAAGTGCACAGATGATGGCGACTTGCTTGCTTGCATTTTAAAAACTGGTACTTACTGTTCACCACTGCTTTTGGTTATTTCATCAACTCTCATCGATAAATACTTTGTTTCTTTATTTGTGAGCGTGTATTTAATGCTTTGGTCCACGTGTTATTGGTTGTTATTTGTGTTTATGTGCTCATAATTGGAGGATATTCACTGTGCACATGCTCGTAATTTATTTTCTATGTTCAGAATGACTATATTAAACTGTTAGTCTTTCGATGGTATGGAATTCTAGTTAGGTTCTGTTTACCAAATTGATAATGTTTTGATAACTGAGTGTTCATCCACTTGATGCAACATTGTGAATGGTGCTGGCAGATATTTATTTGATTTCAAAGCACTTGATACTCATGCAATTTTCCTCCATCTTCACTATAAGAAAATGGAAATAAATTCATCCTCTCTTTCTGCCATTTATAGGATAGTTTCTTATCTTTTTTTTAGAAAAGAACAACTTGGATTCAAAGAACGCAAGTGGAGCTTGTTTCATTGAATTTAGCTTGATTTCAAATTTATCACTGATTCAAAAATTGTCTTTCCTGATCAAAGCGGAAAGGGCTATTTCATTTGAACTACTTTTGCACAAGTTAATTTGTATAAACTCCCTCATATAGTTTCTATAAATTTTTATTTTTAACTCGTGTGCATTAACAAATTTTAGTTTATGGAGAAGTTTCTTTCATATTTTTTTTGTGTGGTTATTTATACTTTAAAGTCCCTCCCCTCCCCCAGCCTTTGATAACCCTGATTGCTCATAGTGCATCAGTTACTTATTGTAACAATTTCAAATTATCAATAATGAATTAGTGTCGCTGAAATAAAATTTCTAGAAGTTAGAAAGAAGTTATTTATTGTTATACATTTTGAGAAAAATTAACCAGTCAGCGGTAATTGAGTGATCACTGCTTAATTAATCAAGTGTGTTCTTTGTGGTGCACTAATGTGTTTTTATGTTGTTCTGCTTCTTCTGCTACACCATATATATTTATGGCGTGGTGGATTCTTGTGGTATTTCTATGGCCGTAGTCATTCTCATGGCAACACAGATTAAGAAAATGGTTATGGCATAAAGTTCTCTCCTAAAAAAGGACCACTACTACACAATCTGACCCATTTTCGTGGGTATGTCCTTGACCAGTGAAACCCTAATGACCAAACGTCAATGTTGACAGTATCAATCTCTTGTCATTTTCAATACACTTACATCTCTACTGACAAAATTTCATCACCTATGGTGACATGCGTTTTCAAGTGAAAAACCCCACCTTCTATTCTCTTCCCTTGTTCTCCTCCATTTTTCAGTTACCTTCTCCGTCCACCCACCCTTTTTTTTTTTCTTTTCCATCTCGTAACTTCTTTTGCTTCCCTATTCATTCTACCCTCCATTTTTTCTGTTACTCGGTCATTTGTGGGGTCTAGTGATCAACTTTTATTTTGCATTCTCCCATATGAAACTGTGTTTTAGCTTTAGAGATCAGTGTATTTATATACTATTATATTTTTATTATTGCTGCCTTGCTTCAATAACCTTCAATGCCATCCACCATAACCTTTTTGGCCTTTTCTGTTTTGCTTGGACCCAAGTTGTCTCCCACTATTAACAAACACCGCACAGAATTCTTTGTTAGGCTATTTTTTAGTCTTGAGTTCTACAGCCTGTTTTGATGACTAGTTTGATTGGTTTTAGAAGCCAATACCTTACTGGTTTTGGTGGAGTGTAGTTTGTAACTAATTTCAAAAATTGTTTTCTGTTTTTTAAACTCTTGTGTCCCCAAAAGTACATTTGGAAGTGTTTTTTCCCTGGGCAAGTTTCTATTTTCTAATTTTTAACAAGTTTGTTCCTTGAACAGGGATGACTTAATAAAACAGAGGAGGATGAGAAAACATCTCCCAGCTGTTTTTGGTTTCTAAAATACTTCTCTTTGAAACAATTTTCAAAACCTAATAGATTTTGGATGAGAAATTGATTGTTGAGTGGTGTAAAATTGTTTTAGAAATGAGTTATTAAAACAAAAAAGCGAGAAAGGAATGAGACTCTAATTCTCTCATTTTCTTGGGATGAGGTAAGCAGCTGCTTTCTGTAAGATCAAGTGTTTGATCATTTCTTGGGTAGCTTTTCTACATTTACAACTTTTTATCATTTTTTCTTTACTGGTAAATATTTAGCTCAATACAACAAGTATTTGACGTATTTTGTTTATAGTACAATAAAAATAAGCTGCAGTCTTATTACAAAAAAATTAATTCTGTTAATATTATTTGGACTCTATCAATAGTTAAGGCTATTGAATACATGTTTTATCTTAGTAATTGTTACCCTTGTTTATTAAAGTGAGAATTAATGTTAATATGCAATTAACTTTGAAGAAATCACTAAGGATTTTAAATTTACAAAACAAAAAGTTCAAGGTTAATTGCATATTAACATTTAATTCTATATTAATGTTAATATTCTCTTTAATACATTAACAAACGCATGTTACTATTATTTACCTTAACCATTACCCGTTGAAACAAAATTAATAGAATTGAAGTTTTTGTATTAGGATTGATTTTTTTCTTCTTATTGTTCTAAACTAAACACAAAATATGTCAATACTTGATATTTTGAATCGACTATTTACCCTTCTTTCTTTTATCTTTAAACTCTTTTTGAATATTTATCATATATACCCTTCGTGTTCTCCTTCCCTTTGTGTAAATAAATATTTTATAAAAAGGCTAGGTCATTGTTGCTAAACTAGTAATAATTTATTACGGCCTAAATTTGTTTTTAGTCACTCAGTTTTTTTCAGTCCTTTGGAATTCTCTTTGTTAGTTTTGGTCCTCATAAGTTTATTCTTTTTGCAATGCTATCTATTACTATTTACAGACTGTTTGTTTCAAACCATGGCAATGCGTGTATTTACTGTGCAAAGAGAAATAAGACGAGATAGAATAATTGTGAAAAAATCACAATAAACTTGCTCTGCATACATACACACACGTAAATATATGAGAAAATTTGAGATGAAAGTTGAATGTGTATCAATTATGGATAAAACCATAATATTTTATTTATAATTTTTTTAGATAAATAATTAAAATAACAAATGTTAAAATAATAATTAAATTAAATTAATTAATTTAAAATTTAATGCTTTAAAAGTGATTTATTTTAATGTATTTTTAATATTAAAAAAATTATTTATTAAACTTTATATTATTTTATTTTAATTTAAAATTTATTCTATATTTAATTTATATATATATATATATATATTTAAATGTATTTTATTAACTATAACTATTTTCAAAATATATTAATATTAAAAACATTTATTTTATCCCATCTATTAAAGCAACTACAGCATTTGTACTTATTTTTCTTTACTTAGTATTTTTTTTCTTAATCCAATCAATTTCACAATTTTTTTTCTCCCTTCCTCTTTCCTTCCTTTAAACTCATCCTCTAATTAAGATAAATAGTGATAAGGTGGCATGCATCTAGATGTTTTTGTCAAAGTGGTCTCTGACGGGACATGTTTAGATGCATGTCATGTCATCATTAAATAGTAACAAGGGCCATTCTTATAAACAGATATATAAAGTAAAAAAACTAACATTTTTTAAGAACTAAAACCAAAATTTTGTAATATTTATAGGATCAAAAAACATAGAACCCTTTGTTCAATTGTTGGAAAACATATATGTTTCTAGGTACTTTTGGTGAAACTGGGTTTTAGTTCCTATAACTTCAAATTGATGAATTGGTCGCAAAACTTTGGTAAACATGTGAAGTTAATTCCTCGTCCTAACTTTTAGCATTCAAAAACCGCCCCTAAATGGTAAATTTAGCATAAAGAAGGAATAATTTCATATAATGTTAAGAGTTGGATGACTAATTCATCAATTTAAAAGTAGGAGTAAACTTAGTTTGACAAAATAATATAGGGACTAAAAACGTAGTTTTCCTTTTAATTTTTAACCAATCATTCCTTGTGGTGGTGGAGCTATTTTTAACCAATAATATAGCAGTTTTTAATTACTATAGTCCTATTTGCTTTCATTTAAGAATTGATTGCTTGTAATACGCAAAGTAAACTTCTATATTCATCAGCTTTTGTTTAACCTGTTGAACCAGTCAGACTGATCGAGCTTGTTTTGAGAATTTTGACTGTTAGTTGTGTAGACTTTTTGCCTTTGGCCCTTTATCATGTGAAGAAACAATGCAAGCAATAATGGTGCATGCACCTCTCTATTTTTTAAATGATGTTTATGATAGGAGAGTCCTCCAGTACCCTTTATTTTTATGAGGCTGGTACCTTTGTATTTTTATATCTTTAAGTGGAACAATTGGAGAAATACTAACTACTAATTGTTGAGGTGTACTAAAGCATGTACTTGTGTTGAAACTATAGGTCAATTTTTTAACTAATGTAGTATTGTTTTCATGAAAGTCAAAATTATGAACTTATTTTCATATTCTTTGTAAACTACAACCAGATCCCAAATACTTGGTTGTTCTTCTTCAAAACAAAGGAGATGGCATCATCAACGTGACGCTTCGTACTGATTTTGAAAATATTCTTGGAGTTATAGAAGTTGACAAAAATAAAACAGAAGAGGTATTAATCATATTATCTTAAACTGATCTTTCTTTCTTTATTCATGTTTTTATTTATGTATGAAGTTACTATTTTACTGTGTATATCCCTTGTTCTTCCAACTGAAGCAAAAGGCCTGAGATATACTTCTTCCTGACCACTGTCTCAATTTATTGTTTATTGTGAGACAAACTGAACACTTAAGTATTATTTTGGACAGTCAAAATTTCTTTCGTTAAAAAATACCAATGAACATTAGACAAAGGGTTTTGGGTAAATTGAATCAATTTTATTACTTTTCAGGGCTCACTGAGCAATGAAATTTCAGAATCTGTGTTCGTTTGACTTTATGTAACAGTTCCTAAGTTACGAAGTTGAATGGAAAGGACACTAATGACTGTTCATTTATGCTAGGGCAAGGGAGAATGAAAATGCATGCAACAGGAATGAAGGGAAAGAGATTTTAAATATTTTTTACCTTCAAAATTTTAATAGTATTTAAAACCTATCTTATTTTAGGCAGGAAATTCTGAATGTTCACTAAATCTCATTTAAATTACTCTACTAATTGTCTTAAATCAATTGAATGTTGGCTGAAAGTGTTGTAATGTTTTCCCACAAAGGGTTAGCTGTTCCCTTATTTTCCATTTCAGTTCATATTGTTCAACTCATCCAAACTTATAATACTCGGGAAATATTGAAGTTAGTTGAATTCGGATTATAATGTTTGCTTATATCTAATTCCCTTAAGAAAGTAATTCTCTTACAAACTGTCATAATTTAATTTGTGCAATTTTTCAAATCCAGTCAATTATTATTCCACCTCTTGCCGTTACACTACCATCACTTCATGGCTCATACTTCTTGCTCTTCCTTATGCATCTGTCTAGGAAGAACAGGGTGATCTTTCATGTCTAAAGTTCTTATTTGTTGGTTTTTGTACTTGCTGTCTCAATATCATCTGTTCAAGCTTGTGTGTTTTGTATATTGTTTTAGATGTTTTACATGAGAAATAAAATTGATGACCAAAACTTCTTCCTTTACTCTATTGCATCTGGTTTCTACAGTTCCCACCTTACTGCTTCTGCACTCTTATTTTTCAGATCAACATCACACGAAGTAGCAATGAAAGTACCCAATTGACTTTGAAAGCTGCTGGAAAAGAGGATTGTGTGCTTCACCTGGTTCATACACCTGCAAATAACTTTTTTCTGCGTCTTCCTTCTTATGACAAAATTTTGACTCCAGTAAATTGTGCCTATTTCCTCATATTCATGGTCCTAATGATTGGAGCAACATGGGTTTGCTGCGCTTTTAGGAAGAAACGTCAGAATGAGATTCCATATCAAGAGCTTGAAATGGCCCAGCCTGAGTCTGCTGCTGCTGCCCATATGGAATCTGCTGAAGGTTGGGATCAGGATTGGGATGATGATTGGGACGACAATGTGGCAGTGAAGTCACCGGCAGCACTTGCCGGAAGCATTTCGGCAAACGGCCTTACTTCTAGATCATCAAACAAAGATGGATGGGAGAATAACTGGGATGATTAGTTTTCAGCAGGAAAAAGATAAGGGAAATGGTATAGTGTTAACCTCAAAGTAGAAAAGAAGTGGAAGCAGAAAGCAAGGTGAAGCACAAGAGTCAGGGATGTGACCAATGTGGCTTTGCTGGGGCTTAATTTTGATGCATGTCCATGGAAAGAAGGAACACATCAAAAGGAAAGAGGAAGTGTAATAGTCATAACACACTGAATTTTTGTATTGAACATGTAATAGTGAGAACCTTAGCCAAAACGAGAGACTAAAGAAACTGTAAATGAAAATATAGGAGGTAAAGTATATTTGGTTTTGTCAGATTTATTATACATACTATTCTTGTGATCTCAAAAATAAGAACTTTTGTAGGCTTCTTTGAGGCTAGTTTTTCTTCAAAAAAAGTGTGGTTGAATCTGATTTCTGAAATGTCTTGTTAGGTTGGTGTCGCCCTTTTATTCTTACCAAGTAGCAAGTAATAGTTATGATAGATTAATAAAGTTTTGTTTGACAAATTTTGATAAACAATTATTTTTGGTAAAAAAAATCTAAAATTTTATTGTCTTATTTTGTAACTTTCATGAAAAAATAAAAAATTATTTTATTTAGTAACTTTGTCAATTTTGTCAAATAAAATGTTTGTAAAAAAAATATTTTTGAATCTAACAAAATGTAACCTTGTTGCTACTTATGGAAAATGAAAAAAATAAAAAGAATTGGGGATGCATAAGAGGAATTGGAAGTAGGATTAACACAAAGATTTGTATCAAAATTCGTTGTAGATACTAAATGATTACTTTTAAGGGATAAATAACAGTTACAAATATTTTACCTATCCACTTTGTTTAGAATCAAATTATCACAGAAAAGTTATAAACATCAATAATCGAATAATTGTTTGTAATATGATTTTATAGATTTAATCTTTTTATTTTCACTTATAGAATTACATTTATTTTTTGAAATAGACTAATTATATTTAAACAGACTGATTTTACTTAAACTTATAGTTTACTATGAAACGTATTTGAATTTATCTTTCAGTGATACTAATTTTATTTATACTAATATTTTACTATGTAATTTTATATAAATTATACTCTGATCAACTTTTTATTTGAGTTTATATTCAAAAAATAATAATTTTTAAATAATCATGTTTAAAATAAATAAAAAAAATCAATGAATACTGGTGAGTTTAATAATTCACATATTTTTTTTAAGGTGAAGTATGTTTTGGGTCCTTTAATTTTCATTGAATTTTAAAATTAGTTCATTCTGAAACTTTGGATCAATTTAGTCCTTCATCTTTCGAAATACGTGAATTTAGTTATTGTAATCAAATTTTGTTAGGTTTAGTTGATGTTTCGTATGCATTTCAAAATTGTATTTGAGTTGTTTATACTGTTTGACACATTTTTGCTTTAATAAGTCAAATACTATTATAAAGCGTGTTTGAGATGTTAAATAAACTTAACACAATTTGATTAAAATGATTAAATTTACGTATTTTGAAAAATAAAGGATTAAATTAGTCTAGAATTTTGAAATGGATTAATTTTAAAATTCACTTAAAGTTAAGGAAAGAAAATCATATTTAACCCTTTTTTTTTTTTTAAGGTATCCCATTGTGATCTTGTGGTAGGTGGAAAGGAAGAAGTGAAGTTGCCAAAAGGGAATGCTTTTGTTATCAACGAAATTAAGGTATATCCAATGTGAATACCCAAGACAAAGCGAATCTAAGAGAACCAAAGTAAAACAAGCATGAGTGAAAGAGAGAAACTAAAAAAAAAAAAATACTGCAAATAAGTTTTAAAAAGACTTTCTAAATTGGTTATTTGTAGAACCAAACTAAAGATTTTATTTTAATTACGATGGTCACAAAATTATTTTTTAAATAACTTGTTTTTTATTTTATTTTAAAAGTTGTTATTAAATTTTTTTTTCACTAATAAAGGTATTTTGGTCATAAACTCTTGGTATTCAAAAGTAACTTTAAACTTTTGACTATTTTAAGTCAAACGCCTTAGGTTGACGGAAGAGGCAAAAAAAAGCTCTCAACCTAATTTTATTTCGTGACTTCAATGAGCCTTTTTCTTCAACAAAAAGTCTAATTTGAGTTGGTGGGGATAAGGCTCACCAATTTTTAAAAGAAAACATGAGTACATTTTTGACAAAAAAAAAAAAGAAGAGAAGAAGATAGTTTCTAGCTTAATAATTTATTTATATATTAACTGAATATTTATTTTCAAATTTGAGAACATATGACAAACTACTTTCTCATATTCTACGTGACTTCTTTCAAACCAAAATCCCATATTTTATTAAATTTTTATTTTCTCAAATAATATTTCCTAAATTGGGTTAATCTTAACTTATTCCATTTTTAAGTAGTAAAAAATTTCTATATTTGTAAATTTGAATGTGATCCATTAAATATTGCAGAGCATCATAAGTGAGATATGACACATATCACACTCTTCTTGGGTTCTTTTCTTCTTACGCAAAAGTCATGGTCACTAACTAATTATTATGGTTCTAAAAAGCATTTCATATTCTGTTCTTGAAGGCCACGAATAGTTTTGTTTAAAATTTGATGCACAAGTTCTGCTACACAATTATCTAGCCTTGTACATGCTCTCATTCAGTTCATGGATTGTGTGTCATTTTGTCTCCACAAAGTAAACCAAAAGGTGCAAGTGCATAACATGGTTTCAAAGTTTATTTTAGTGTACCTCTTTCACTTCCTACTTATTTCAAACTTCTTCATCAAACTTCATCTTAATCATTTCTTTCTTACACCACTTCATGTTACCTTTTCTTTCTTAAGAACTCCTTAAATACACAGAAAAGCCGTTTTCTAAAACATCGGAGAGTTCATTAGAAAAAAAATACATATCTTTTAAAAAGTAACTCATCACGATATATAATATCAAACAAAACATTAGTTTTGTTGAAAACATGAGTGAGTCTAAATCTCACAGTAAGTAATGAAGAAAAGTTGAACACTATTAAAGGAGAATATACTTAAATTTATGGTTTAATTAATCGGATGATACCACTTTCATTTAGATGTGTCAGTTTAGTGCCCACTTTTAAGAAAGTGTCAATTAAGTCCCAACTTTTGAAAAGATGTCTCAATCAGGTCATTTTCAACAAAAAATTATTAATACCGTTAACGGTATTGATATTTAAAATGACTTACAAAATTAAGTATTGATATTTATATTAAAATTTAGTGGTAAAAGTCATGAATTAAGTTAACGACTTTAGTAATTTTTGTCTGAAAGGGACCTGATTAAGACACTTCTTCAAAAGTTGAAACTAGATTGACACATTTTTAAAAGCGGGTACCAAACTGACACATATGAACGAAAGTGGGTACCATCCGACTAATTAAACCTAAATTTATTGTTTTAAGATCATAGGTTGGAAGTGATGTCAATCTCTTATGTGAAGTCATGTCTCATTAATATTGTATCTTTCTGGTAAATTCTTTCTGAAAAGACATCAATAATATAAAAGTTGAAATTTGTATTGGTAACCGATTCAGACAAGTATCCTCATCGAAAATATTTTTCTAACAAAGATTATTGCTCAACTTTTTCACTTCTAAGTATAAAAACCTAAATTCATACTAAGATTCCAACCCTTTATCCTCAAATATATCTCATTTCACAATTATAACATATTTCAAAATCTAGAAGTACAGGTACAAATATATTATTATTTATAGATTAACTACTAATAAGGTTCTCACATGAATAACAATTCAAAGTCACATTCAAGGACTTATGTAAATAAGAAAATGAAGACACATTTCAAAAACTAAAATATCAAAAACTAGGAAATGATAAGTATTTGACAATTTTTATGCTTGAAGCAAAAGACACAGCATTGTTATATTAGGTTAATTGTAGTTATCATCCAACCATTCATCAGTGATGATATAATAATGATCTGCAGACTCATCTGCACATTCCTTTTGTTTACTGTCTCACACGTAGACATAATCATCTTTGTACATGCTAGCGTGAACGTAAATCAATGAGCTACATGGAACATAATTTCTGATGATTAAAGTGTGCAATATTTTTTTTCCTTAATTCTTCTTTCAAGACAGAAACAGTTCACAAGCTGGAACATGGCATGATTGCCATGCACTGCACCAAATGTTGCCATTTGAAAAAGCTTTTGAGTTGGTGGTGCTTTTAAGAACATCCTGTGCCTGTGCTTTGATGATGTCGAACCAACAAACCCTATTTTATAAGGTTGTGTTGTGTGCCACTTCTCCAACAATCTTTTTTTTTATATAAGCAATGCCAATTTTAATTTTTTTTTCACTTCATGTCCAAGCTTTAATTATTAAATTTACTAGCACCAACAATTACTATCATCAAGTGCCAGAGTTCTACAAAAGAGAATAAAAAAAATATTAGAGTTGGGTTTGAAAGTGTGAATAAAGCAAGTGGGTGCTTTTTTCCCCTTTACTTTTTTTCTCTTCGGTGCATTGTTTGTGGCTGCGTGGAATTATTCTTTGTTGTGAGGGCTTCTGTGTGTTTCTCTTTCCTTTTAGTTTATTCTAAATCTCATCTTTGTTTTCATACGGAAAGAGGAAATGGAAAAGCAAACTATATATATACAACGTTTTTCAACCAAAAGATAAACATTGGCAACATAACTTTTTTCAAGCAATGATTTTCTACATCTCATACTTCTTCTTACAGTAAAAGAAATAGATATATGTGTGGATATTCTCACGTCAAGAAGAGAGAAAAAATGTTATAAAAATAAATAATAGTCTTTTGAATTATCACTATAATTCTAAGTCTCTTGGATAATTATGAATCATTGGAAGAAAAAATATTATACTGGAAGCATTTGTAATTTTGTCTACAAAAGATTTAAGTATCAAACTACTACATTCTTGTTGGAATTTTATTTACTGTGGATCAACAAAGTTACAAAAATGAAAATAACAGAACTATATTTATAAAGAGAGTAATTTGAAATTTGTGTGTGCATAATAGAACAAAAGTGAAAAACATCTTCCATGGTGTAGTCTCTATAGACCAAACTTTGGGTTTATCTCCATTTGTCTTTCACGTGATCCATAGTGAAGTCTCTTGAAAGTGCAGCAGAGTGTGTCCTCTGAACTCAGGACCGTGTATTCGTGTGAACCATCCTTTCACAGTCATTAAAGTTCAGTGTCATTTAGCAGTGTACCATATACCAAGTGGGGTACTTGATAGCAAGTACCAACATGAACAACGCACAACTTGTCTCAGCATGAGGAAACCATAAAATTGCAACAGGTAAAAATTCAGAGAATGCAATTCATTCTTTGGAGGGAAATGTGTGATTAAGGGATATATGATATATGATATAATGATATGTGATATATTATCCTTGTATCAGTCGTCTAACTGGTGAAGAAAAATCCAGTAATACATTAAGAGATGAACAAAATTTAAGAGAGCAAAAAGAGAAGAAAATTTCAACAACTTGAACAAACAAAAGTTGGTGACTGAATGATATTCTTTGAATGTGTAGAGCTTTTTAACCGGATTGTGCTTCACCAGGTACTGCAATATATGCTGTTTCTCAAAGACTGCAACAAAACTCATTCTAATTCTTCTTGTCCTTCTGAAGGACATTGGATTAATTCTAGTATGTTGACTACCTCAGCCATATCTGGACGGTTTGATGGCACTTGTGATGCACAAATCAACCCTAATTTTATCACAGGAATTGCTTCCTCTGCAGCAAAGTTACCAAGAAGTCTTCTATCAACACATTGTTCCACCTTGCCTTCTTCCAATGCACCCCTAACCATGTCACACAGAACCACTACATCATCCTCCATGTATTCCACAGGTCTTTTTCCTGTCACCACCTCCAGCACAAGGATACCAAAACCATATATGTCACACTTCTCCGTGATCTTAACCGTCCGGCAAGCAAACTCCGGCGCCATGTATCCGAGTGCACTTTGAATTTTGCTGCTCAAAACACAATGGTCTAGCATTGGCAGTAGTTTCACCAAGCCAAAATCTCCAACCTTTGGCTCACCGGAACAATCAATGAGAACATTGGTTGACTTAAGATTGTAGTGGATTATGTTCATTTGATGCAAATGGGCCAACCCTTTTGCCATGCCATGAATAATCTTGAACCTTTGTGGCCATGAGAAGACGTTTTTGCTGCTATCATCATGCAGAAGTTTATGCAAACTCCCAGTTGAGAGGTACTCATAAATAAGGAGTTGCAAGGATGATGTCCAGTAATAGCCTTCAAGTGCCACGAGATTGGAGTGCCTGATCTTTCCAAGCTTTTTGATTTCTCTCTCAAAGTCTTCCTGGGACTTGATCAAACTGGAGACTGTAAGCTTCTTGATTGCAACTGCGTGTCCATCGCGAAGAAAAGTGCGATAAACAACTCCGAATCCACCTCGGCCTATTTCACTTTCCTTATTGAGAAGATTATGCGCTCCATCAGCAAAGTCTGCATCACCAGAAAACATGACAAGCTTGCCATAGTTTGGATCATTTGCAGGCGAACCACTATAGTCCTCTCCCCCGGACATTGCAAATGTAGCAGGCATACGTTCCATTGAGGAACGCACGTGGATGTTTAGGACAGTAACAGCCACCACACCAATGGCGATAAAAGCAGCAGCTCCAATAGCAATAAGAGCAGAGATACTTAGTATGATTTTGTGCCGATGGGTCTGTGAGGAAATGCTGGAGTTGGAACCTGAAGAATTGGGGTTCAGGACAATAGGTTTGGGATGAACAGATGGACAAGAGTGGTTGACAACAGAACCGCACAGCAATGGGTTACCGGAGACTGAGGAGGAGGAGATGGTGTTGAAGAAGCCACCCACTGGTAGTTCACCTTCAAGGTGGTTGTTGGACACGTTGAATGAGAAAAGATGAGAAAGATTTTTTAACTCCTTGGGTAAACTTCCAGAGAGTTCATTCCATGACAAATCTACGTATTGAAGATTGGTGAGGTTTGCAATGGCTGCAGGGATTGGACCAGTGAGCTTGTTGTGAGAAAGAATCCTGCACAACTCAATGGAAAAAAGCACAGACAGAAAACAATTAGACAAAACATTGTAGGCATGTTAATGTTAACTCACAAAACAAGACAACTTTTCTCAATAATCTTTGACAGAAGCATACACACAAAAAAAGGCCTTCTCAGTTTGTAAACACAAATCAGTCAGATTAAGTAATAAAGAACAAAACATTTGTGCAACTACGATGTTGAGAAAACTTACAAAAATGTTAGAGATGAACACTTGTCAATTTGTGCTGGAATTTTTCCTCCTAGGAAGTTCTTTTGCAGCCTTAGCTCCCTGAGTGAAATTGCCCCTTCTATTTCAGAAGGAATGCTTCCATTAAGCTTGTTGTCACTTAGGTCAATAATGTACAAAGACTTAAGTTCACCTATACCCACAGGAATAGGACCAGAGATGTTGTTGGCAGAGATATTGAAGACTTGTAGGCTACTGAGTCCTCCAATGTCAGATGGAAGCACACCAGAAAATGCATTGAATGACAAATCCAGAACCTCAAGACCATGATAAGATGTAGGTGTGGACTTAAGTGCAGGATAATTGCCCTTGCTGAAGCCATTCCCAGAAACAGATATGCTTTGCACACCCATCTTAAAAATCCATGAAGGAACATGGCCTGCCAAGTGATTGTGGCTGATGTCAAGAGCCAAAAGCTTGGTGCAATTCAGCATAGAATCAGGCAGGTTTCCTGTGAACTGATTCCTGGACAAGTTCAATCTATGCAAAGAGTCAAGATTTCCTAATGACTTAGGAATCCAACCAGAAAATGAATTGGCAGAAAGATCCAACATGTCTAGATTCTTCAATTCCCCAATCCACTCAGGAATGCCCCCTGTGAATGAATTTCCCTGCAAACTAAGTGATGTGCAAGAAGTGAGTCTCTGCATTGACTGAGGGAGTTCCCCAGAGAGAAAATTACCACTCAAGTCAAGTGATTTCAGAAGTAAGCATCCTCCAATATCCGCAGGAAGCCTTCCCCTAAACCTGTTCCTCTGAAGACTCAACTCTCTCATATCATACAGATTCTGAATGCCTTCAGGAATTTCTCCCTCCAGCATGTTGTATGACAGATCAAGTGACTGTAGCCCCCTCAAGAACCACACTCCATTAGGCAATTCCCCGTGGAGCTGATTAGAGGAGAAGTTAACAGTTGCCAAATTGGAGCAGGAACTCAAGGACTCTGGAATTTTACCTGTGAGGTTGTTCTTGGCAAATGAAACTGTCCTGAGAGAGCCACATTGTTGGAAAAACCCTTCTGGGATCTCCCCAGAGAGGTTGTTGTCACTGAAGTCCACAGTTTGTAAATTCCCAAGGCCAGGAAGATCAGGGTTTATGGGCCCTGTGAAGTTGTTCCTTGAAAGGGAGAGAATTTGAAGGAACTGCAACCTCAATAAGCCCCTATCAACATGCCCAGAAAGAGAGAACCCGTCAAGAACAAGAGCAGTGACCCTATTCGATGAAGGATCACACTTCACACCCTCCCAATTGCAAGGACTGTTATCATCCTCATTCCACGAAGAGAGTTTCCTTTTGGGATCTTCCAAACCAGCCTTGAACACGATCAAACCCAACACATCATCATTGAAACCAGTGTCCCCAGAAACCACCAACATAAGCGGAGCAAGAAGAACCACAAAAAACAACACACACACGCTGAATTGCATCATATTTATAGATTGATGCTATGAAGAGAAACGTTCAAATTTCACCAAAATTCTACCCCTCGACAAGAACAACTCTGTTATCATTAGGTTGCATATCCGGCAGAAAAGGTCGGTAGGTCGTAACAAAGCACAACATATGCACCACCAAACCTCACCTCACCACACAAACAGAAGGAGAAGTTTCTTCTTAGCACAGTAGCACGGTTGCTTAGAAAAGGACACAGAATGGAAACAGAAGTTGCAAGTATCCAAAACTAAGTGAATATAAACAAAAAGAAGGAGTAGAAACAAACAAACGGGGAAAATAAATAAATAAAGAAATAAAAGGATTAGACAATAAAAGCCATGTGAGATGAAAAAGAGAAAAACAAATTAAAGCAAATTCAGGAAATTCCCTTTTGGCCTTTTCTTATTTCCTGTTCAGAATTTCAAAAATCACTCCCTTCAAGAAGAGCACTCACTCACACTAACGAATTTGACAAGAAAATAAAAGGGTGAAAAAAAAAGACTTTTTTTGAAGAGGGTATGTAACGAAATTTGAAAAAGAAGGAAACTTTGATAGTATTTGATTTTGATTCCCAGGGAAAGCGGCGAAAGGGACGCAGAGCTATAATAAAGAAGGCCTCGAGGTAAGAGAAGCCATTAATGGAAGAGGGAGAGAGACAGAGCAAGTGAGAATTGAGTTGAAGATCGAGGAGTGGAAAGTGTGGGAGAGAGAAAAGTATAAATTAGTGCTTGTGCTGTGAAGTTTGGTTTGTTCTATTCTTAAGTCTTCTATGCCTTCTGGGTAGTGTCAGAGAGAGTAAAGTGAAGCATTTAAAGCTTCTAACGTCAAAGACAGAGAAAGAGAGAAAGAGAGTGTTTTTGTACTGTATGTGTCATGTGTTTGTAGCAGAAAAGCTTTATTTATGGTATGTTGCTTGCTGTATTCTTCTTTTTTTTTTTTTACTATTATTATTTAAATCTAATTCAATGCTTCTCTATGTAGTTTATGATAGTATTAAAAATAAAATGAAATTGAATTAAAACAATAAATACTATATTAATTAATCCACAATATAAAATTTCCTATGGTCGGATAGGACTACGTTAGATGGTCAAACCAATATCCAATGTGATCCAGGTGGCCTTTTCTGGTAACAATTTGGCCTTTTGTCGAGTTTAAGGTAATTTTTAAAATTATTTATTACTTTTATATGATTTATGCCATCGAATAGACTATTCTCTCTTTTTTTTTTATTTGGTATTTATAATTTTTTAGCTTTATTTTTTTTTCAAAGAACATTTCGATCGTTAATGTCATACAAATTTAAAATTTTCTTTTTTACTTTCTAAAATTACTGTAAACTATTCAGCCCCTTCAAGTGGCTGAAACGGCGTATATAATTATAAATATTACAATTAAGAAAATAAATATCTATAAACCATGAAATTGAAAACATCATTATCAACCCAAGTTGTACAGCACAACGTCATTTAGACACGACCATTCATAATTTCAAATATATACAATCATTCAAGTTTAATCTGAAAGCATGCTTCTCTAATAATGATCAACAATATCTTCATTGCAAAAGGAATTTAATTATAAAATTTGAGAAAAAGGCTTTGGTATTAGATTTTCCACCTGTTATTCTTCTGTCACGTTGTATTATGATTACAGTATGCATTATTTGATTTTTTTTTTATGTAGCAAAATTATTATAATTGGTGGTACAAGTATTGATAATTTGACAGAATATAATAATAGAATTAAAGATGGTCCTCTCTCACTGAATTGTGCAGTGAAATTGAAAACTTGATGAGAGTTAGATGAAAGCACATTGATGCCTGGTGGAAACGATTAATTGCAGAAGGAGACAAGGATCTGTTTGGAAGAATAAAAAGGAACCAACCAAATGATGTTTTTCACAAACCTTGCTGCAATCATAGTCAAAATTCCGCTTTCTCACTTTCTTCATTCCTTTTAAAATAGTTATGGGCTTTACTAAACGCCATTCTTTTTTCAACAATCCTAACTTAACAACTTGCTATATTTCTTTTTCAAAATATTTACTATGTTTGATTTAAACTTTTAAAGAAATAATATAAACAAAAATTATGAAATTGTTTTTATTTAGATTTGAAACATCATAAATTTCAATTTGAATATGTTAAACTTTTATAAATTAATTATTTATTTTTTAATAAAGATAAAATTATATATATATATATATATATATATATATAAAGCAAATATAAAAAATAAACATACATAATCATATAAATAGAATGTAGTTATAGTCATTTCAAATATCAAAATTTTCAAAATACACATGTCTTCATATTCCTTCATACCACATGTAATTAAATAACAACATCATATTCAATGTCTATATACTACTTACTAGCATCACCATCACCTACAATTTCGTCTACTCATGTCATAAAAGTGATTGTTGCAAAAGAAACACAAACAACCGACAAACAAAGAAGGGTAAACTAATGATAACTTGCATACATAAACAACTCTTGCATAAATATTTATAACAAAAGTTAACAAACCAAGCTCACCAAACATTACAAACATCATAACACAAAATCCTCTATATACATGTATATAAGCCCAACTCAATTATCTAGATTCATGCATTCACTCTCATACTTTAAAAGTTTTGCCTTACCATGTAAAATGAAATCTTTTAAGTGTTATAATCCAATAATGGTACCTGATTTGTCCCTCTCATGATAAGGTGAATTCATTTATAACCTAAAAGAAAAAGGATTCATGATCCAAGAACCATCTATAGGAATCTTCTTCCCTTTTCCCCACCTAGACTTCATCCTCTACACGAGTTGAGAAGTCTAGTGGAATATAAGGATAGCTTCAATATGAGTGTCCCCAACAAATGCATAACACTAAACTTCTTGTCATAACCTTCGTTCTTAAGAATGATACAACCATACCACCAATCACAATATCCAAACACTATATCACAATTCATTTATGTTGGAACACTTTCCTAAAACATTTATCTCAATCACATGACTATTCTCTCCATAATCTCTTCTCAAATAAATCACCTTTGAAATTTATACAATCGTCCAACAAAATCACACATTCTCTTCTTATAAAAATATGACTACTCTAAAGTTATTTTTTATATTCTAATATGAACCACACTAATTATGATTCTTGACCCCTTCGTATCGTTTGTTAAATAACATATTTAAGATCTACCTTTTTACTTTCCATATCTTTTTATAAAGACTTGATCAATTAACAATTCAATAACTTCTATTTTTATATATGTTTTTTAATATTCTTTTAACTATTAGTATAATACATTATCTTAATATCTTTTGCACCTCTTCAATGTAGTTCTTCGTAAAATAATTCTTTAACTTTCTTAAAAGTTTAATATTAATCGATTTACCTGAACTTCACTAATGTACATTTTCAATACATTAATATGTCTCTCTCCTGAATTTAAAGTTTTCTATAAATAACCATATAAAAAATAAAAAAGATTATATTTATTAAATTTCTGAACTAAAAGAGTGATACATTTAAATATGCGATGTGCCAAATTATTTGCTGAAGAATTAAAAATTATCTTTTTAATAGCCACCGGTGAATAAAAAATTTAATTTTCTTAATTCGATTTATTTTTGTTCCGATCTAATTCACTTAAATCAATTTTATCAAAAATTCAATCAATTTAAAATTTATTTTTATTAAATTTGAATTTCAATCTGATTTATATTTTATAATTATTTTGGATTGGATATCCATTCTTTGAATCCAGATTTTTAAATATGGAAAATTTAAAATATTCAATCCAAATTTTTAATTTAAATTTTTAGTTGGGTTGGATTGAAGGTTGAGATGAGCTAGCCCAAACCGAATGTCAAGACGAGTTAGTATAGGTTGAATGTCGAGACGTTGTTGGCCTTACGAAAGTCGAACTAGGTCGGACCGGGATGAAGGTCGAGTTCGACCAACAGACTCAAGATTGAGACGGGTCAGCCCTAATTGAAGGTCGACTGAAATTCGACTCCAACTAAAATTTGATTGAGTCAGCCCCAGTCGAAATTTGGCCCATTCAGCCCCATCCGAAATTTGGCCAACTTTGATTAAGTTGACCCTGACCGAAATTTGACCGAATTCGGCTAAGTCATTCCTGATCAAAATTCGGCTATATTCGGCCGAGCCTACCCTAACTGAAATTTGGCTAAATTTGGTCAAGTCGACCCCTGTCAAAATTTGGTCGAATTTAGTCAAGTCAATCTCAATCGAAATTTTGACCTAGTCAGCCGGGCTAAAATTGGTTTGAGTCAGTCTCTGTCAAAATTCGGCCGAGTTAGACTAGTTCAAAATTCAACTGAATCGATCCTAACGACACAATTTTTAGAAAATTTAATTTAAATTTCTTTTATAAATAATGAATTTTAAATTTTGAACTTGATCTAAATATTAAAAAATTGAAACTAGTTCTGCAACGAAAATAGATTTAGAATCAAAATTTGATCTAATTTAGATCCAAAAATCCTAATCGAGGATCACCTCTACACTAAGTTGCCACTAGTGTAGTTGATTAACTTTGTACTCTTCGAAACACTTGCATTTTGATAAACATAATACCATAAGGATTTAAGATAAGGTTATTTCAATGGCAATTTTTTTTTCTTCTAATATATTTAACATAACTACTGAAAAAATATATATATATATATATATATGTCACATAACACCTAAATATTAAACTAAAAAATATTAATTAAATGACAATAATTTGGGGTAGGAAACTGCATTATAAATTATACTTATGCTTAGGTAAACATATTTTATCAATATTGTGCACCATTTAAGTAGCCATCCACATAAGTCTCAATCAGAGGAGTTCCAACAAAATTTAAAGCCACGACGTCAATGGTATCAACAGAGTCAGCAATCTTGTTATGGTAATTTTTGTTTTGTAATGTTTGTCTTCGAACTTCATGGTTCAAACTACATATTCACCTACCATTACTTTCTTATTTTATTGCTCCAACTTGTTTGCACTTGTCTTTAGGCTTTGCTTTTGACTTTGGATTTATTTAAATCCTTTTTCTATTTGCCTTAGAAGGCACGATTATGTAAGACGTTTTCCTTTCATTAATTTTCTGGTTTTCACACCTTAATTTAACTTTCTTCCATATGGGTAAGTGTGTGTCTAAAATTTATATAGGTTAAAAATGAAAAAATTAAACATCATATATAAATGAAGACTCATAAATTTATTATTTCAAGATTTTGAGTTAAAAATGGTGTTAATTTTTCATGTGAATTTTGAATTCGTGATCTTTTGTATAATTCTTCACTGGATAGACCTGTTAGTAGGTGTTTCAATGTTTACTGCATGCCATCAGATTCTCATTCACATGTGTAGTGTTTTTTATAAGTGTTTTCTTTTCAGCATTTCAATCTTGTTAATTTGAAACCTTTGTGTTTTTGCTTGTCATCGGCGCAAATCGCGCAAGATCCAAGTAATCGTATGAAACAGTTCTCTTTCCGTAAGACAATGAAATTGATAAAAGAAGGAAAAACAAAATAGCTTTCAGAGTTTTCAGAAGAAAAATAAGAATAAGATTACATGCACAAATAATCATGATTATTTTTAACTATTATAAATTATTCAATGTAAAATACTTTTAATAATATTTTTCATTACAAAATAAAGTTTTTGAAATAGTTTGCAGAGCATTTGAGAAAATTCTTTTCAAAATAGTTTAGAGTTAAGCGTTCTGAATTATTGATGTATAAGGAAAGCGAAAAATTCATGGTAGTTCTTGAGAAATGGAAGATTCATAGCACGTGTAATTAGGGTGTTCTTCATCGGGCTTTTCCTTTCGGCAACTCCATTATTACTAACTACACACCCTTATTAAAAGATTAAAGTACCCCTCTCACTGTATCATGTCACCATTGTTGTTATTGTTATCCTTCCACTATCACTGCTACACTTACATTCTCCAATGCAGAGGAAGAAGAATAAGAGAGAGAATTCGTCTCAGAAAAATTATTTTGAAATACATTTTATACATCTTAGGCGAAAATCTTATTCTATGAATTTTGTTTGAGAAATTCTTTTACAAAATTATATTTTTAAAATTTCAAAAAACTTATTCCAAAAAGCACTTGTAAAATAATCCATTTGAAAATTACCGAAGTATAGTTAAAAATTATGAAATGTATGAAGTAAAAGCCTCTTCGTCATTGTCTTGGTCCTCCCCAAGATTTTCCCATGCTCCATGTATTGTTGTCACGTGTGACTTGTTCAAACTAAAAAGTTGATTAAAATTATTGACATAGTACAAAATTCAACAAAAGAATAATATTATTAAATTCCAATATACATTCAATTTGGCAAACTATAAACAAAAAGTTAAAGAAAAATATCTTTATATATAATTAACAATAATACATGCATGATTAATTTTTAAGCAATTAAATAATAATCAAAAGCATTATTTTTTAGTATTTAATTAACATAATTATTACTATGTTTCTGAATAGTAATTATTTATAATAATCTAATAAAAACAACTCAATGTATCAAGACAGGAGTGAACAAAAATATAGGAATATTCATGGATGCTTCAAATGATGATTTAGGTAATATTAAATTAATAGGATATATTATATAAGAAGAGGAGAGGAATAGAAAAAAGTAGATTTTCTTTTTCAATAGAAGGTATATGGATGTGGAATTTGGTGCAAGTGTCACATCATGGATGATAATGGTCCGTTTCCTCATTCTGTCTTGGCCTGTTTCTTATTTACAGACCCCACAGGTGTCACTGAGATGGAGTCTTGCATACAAAGCAAACGTTGAAAAATGTTATTCCCTTTGTAAGTCCTTCACACGTTGTCCCTGTTGAACATATTTCAGGAACGATTTTATGATATTTAAAGTTCTTTCAGTTAGTAGGATCCATAAATTTCTTATATTAGTGATATTTTTAGATAGATAATGATTATTCTTATCGATAATCCATTGATCATGATCATGATAATGCGCAGGCTTGGTTTGAGTCACACCATGAGGTAAAAACTCATCACATTGCATACATAGTAACTTGACCTGCATGATTTGGTATAGAAAACACTCTCGGACTATCATAATGTAGTCCTACAAACCAGTAGTTAATGCAGAGTTTGTTTTACAATTTGAGGAATTTATCTTATCACAGAAACAAAGTGGTTCAATTAAGAAAGGGGAGAAAGGAACACTTAATCTTTGTTCTGCCCGTCTTTATCAATCTTGGGAAGAAAGTGAGGGTTTCAAAAAATTCAGATATAGCAACCTCGTTACAACATGTTCGCTCTTCTTCAATCTTTACATAACATGGTTCACAAATTACAACTTACATAATCGCAATAAATTAGAAACAACCATAGAAATGAATAGAAATATTAGGAAAATGAATAACGGGTAACATTCAAATTTGGTGAAAGCCGCTTGCACTGCAGAATGAATGATTGGCTCTGTATGCAGTGAGAGTGTTGTTACTACACAACTTTAACGCCCTTTTGGATTCATGATCTGGGAGAAGACAGCACTTGGGGTTAACCCATCAGAGTCTTCACTAGCCAAGCTTCTACCTCCAATGCTCATTGAAATGCCACTGCTTCTGGAGTCAGTCACATTACCATCATAACCCGCCATCGCATCAGAGTCTTTCTTTCCTTTAGAATCTGTATAAATCGGCTCCTCTTCATTGTGAATGTCGCCAAAGCCGTTGCCACTTTCCTCTGCACTCTCTTGCAGCTGCAAAGCAAATTCAAGG
>Ga0099822_1000237_pt1 | contig 44207 bp, 20 predicted proteins | sample CowpeawhiteBW_FD_76839 | JGI IMG/M metagenome (GOLD analysis project Ga0099822, IMG submission 76839) | Root nodule microbial communities of legume samples collected from California USA - Cow pea white BW | ecosystem: Host-associated > Plants > Roots > Nodule | place: USA: California | collected... | reverse complement strand
TTTTTTTTTTTTTTTTTTTTTTTTTTTTTTTGTTTTTTTTTGTTTTTTTTTTTTTTTTTTTTTAATTTTGATAAACATATTTCTCACCCATGTGTTTTATCTCGTTCAAACTGTATAGATGTTTGTTCATAAAATTTTGGCACTAATCTTTTGTCATTTCAATCTTTATAATTGAATATATGTTAACTATTATTTCAAATACAAATCTAATTCATGGGCTTGCTCAACTTGATTACATTCTCTTTGGGAAAATGTAGATCCATGTCAAAGCTTTCTAGAAATGCTAAAATATAAAAAACTAGAGTCCAAGTTACAACTTGAGCTTCCATGCATGTCTATCTTTCTCTTCTTTCTAAGCCCAGGTTGTCTTTTGTTTCTTTTTCATTTTTCCTACATTGGAAAACTCAAACAAGAGAACCACAGTAGAATTGCAGAATTACTGGGAATAATCCAAAAGCAGAGCTTTCACTTGCACAGCCAGCAGAATAACACAGGAAAGTTCAGATGTATTATTAGGTGGTACGCGGTTCCATGATCATTTTTTGTCACTTATGTGCCATGTTCAAATTCAAACACCACCAACACATAAGCATTGAGCTCATAATTTTGAACTTATACCATGGGACTAAAGTGGAGGTGACTCTCCGACACGCCTTATAAATGGCGTGTTCGACACCTATCGGATACCGACATTCGTACGATACTTGTAGGACACACTATATCCAATCTGAATGATATTTTTTTATCTTTAACATAATTTTGATGATTAAAATAAGGAACAAATTTTATTCTATCACTACTTTTCACATATTGAATATTAGATAGATAGATTAGATTCATTTTTGTGTTAGTTAACAATGTGTTAATTGACAATTTCAAACTTAACATATATATATATATATATATATATATATACACACGCTGTGTCCTGTATTCTATGTTTTTTTCAATTTAGTCGTATCTCCTTATCCGTACCCGTGTCCTATCCGGGCAACATATTGTGGCTCTATCACAACTGTGAAATGTGCCACTTGACATGGAAACTTCAAATTGGTGAACATGAAGAAAACATTGCCAATATCTTTTACAAATAGTGCTTAGACAACTGGCTACTCACCCTGCATGTAGTTATCTTCATTTATGGCACTGTCCATAAACACCAGCTGAGCCTAATATGCCATATGCCTCACAATTATTTGCCCTCCGAGGGCATTTCAGGAAACAAAAAAACAGTATTATCATCACACCACTCTATATAAAGAGGTCACTCCCATACACCAACCACACCATCTCATACAAAACTCTGTCACCAACCCTTTCTTTAGCACACTATGGATCAACTTAAAAACCAGAATATAGCAACCTTCACTCAGAGCCTAAAAGCTCATTACTATCTACTTATGATTACTCAATTATTCGTTTCGGTATCTGTGTTTTCCTTCCTCTTCTCACCTTCTTCCTTGCTTGTTTTCCTCCATTACTTCAAATTCTATTTCTCTACATTCCCTTCCCAACTCTTCACCCACAACATAGACAAGAACAGCATGTTTCTCCTCTGCAATGGTCTCCTTGTTTTTGTTGGTATCACGAAGTCTCTCTCCCGGTCTAGTTCTGATGATAAGCCTTCTTCGTTTGTTAAAGATGATGGTTCACAATCCCAGTTCTCAGTTGCTGAGGCCAGTGATTTAATGTTGGAGATAACAGAAACTGAGGTGCAAACTAATGAGCCTGATGAGCATGAGAACACTGCAGCAGAGAAAGTAAAAGAAAGAGAAAACTTTGCTGAAGAAGAAGTACTAGAAAACATGGAGAAGATAATTGTGGTGGATGAAGGACAAGAAAAAGGAAGTAGTATACAATTGGATGAGCTAGATGAAGAAACTGAACAATTGGATGTAGGTGAAGGAGAGCAAGATAAAGGGTCAGAAATTGATTACATTCTGATTGAAGAGGGCGTAGAAGAGGAAGAAGAAAATGTAGAAGAAGAAAGCAGCATGCTGAGCACAGAGGAGTTGAATAAAAAGTTTGAAGATTTCATTAGAAAGATGAAGGAAGATCTAAGAATTGAAGCTCAACGGCAATTAGTCATGGTTTAACTTAGTAACAAAAAACAGTGATCTTCTTCTTTTCATTCTTAGGGAGGCCTAGTTATCATTTGTGAGATCTTTATCCTTTTCACCTCTAGCTGTATGTAATATATGTATCTCCTGAAATTTTGCACAATTATTTCTCTTCTTATGGTTGATGTCACCAAAGAGCAAGCTCTGAATATGAATTTCATGTTTAAAAGAAGCCATAGGATTTAACAAAATGATGTGATACACCAGAATAGAAATAAATTTGGACAATGTTGTATTCTGGAATATAAGATATGGTCTTAATTGGGTGAAAAGGAAACAATCTTTTATTATGCGACAACTCACATCAAATGATTGATAGCAGAAGTATTTGACGTACTGAAGAGAATTAATGCAGAGTAGATGTGATAGTTCCTATTGTTTTATTAAAGAAAAGATTAGTGATATGAATGCAAACACACAAGTGATTTAAGAACAGAGATTCTTCATATTAAGAAGAATGTCAGTACTATGTTTATAACAACATGTTTAATTAGTTGTCTGTTATCAGTATTTATATCATTGTCTGGCCAACAAGTGGTAAGAAAACCTGTTCAACTGTGGTTGTTCTCTATTGTTCAACACAGTTCCAAATAATTGAAAATTGTACATCACAAATCTGATTCATACAGTTCAGCAAAAAAGGGTAGTTACTCACCGATTGCTGAGAAAAATAATATATAGATATTATTCCCATCAACTTAAAGTACAAACATGGTACGATCTTATTCTTATTCTTTTTATTTATGTATATTTTGTTTGTTAGAGGCTTTTATTTTCTTACTCGAATACCAACAATTTGTGTTAGCAGAAGGTAGAAAGTGACTCTGCAGAAGCTATGCAAAGTTTAAAGTATGTTACTCTGCTAAAAACCAGGTTTTGCAATTACTTGCATGCATGTGTTAGTACTTTAGAACAGTTACTATCTATAACGGATGTCCTTTTGTTATTATTCTTTTCACTTCCATCAAACACGGAAAATTTACTTTTTATGCATTAGAAAGATTGATCTACGTACGTTTATAGGTCTCTCAACGTGGCCTGTAGCAAATGCAAGTCAATGATTGCATGCGCCCAACCTAGAACAGCCTAGTGAAAGTGAACTTTCATAAATATAAAATCCCAATGGCCCATGAAATATCAATAATTGACTCACAGTTCTCTCAGATTCAAAGAATTGTTAAAGAATATATATAGAGTAGTTCACTTCTCCAACAAAATTATCTTACACAAAATTGAAATCGAATTTCTCATTCCAACAAAATGATCTTACACAATATCTGCTACTTCTTTTTTCCATCAAATGGTGAACGGTTGGAAGTCTCACATTAATTAGATATAAGTTCAATTCGCAATATATAAACGAGTGCAGACTTCATCTTATAAGTCGATTTTAAAAGTTTGAGTTAAGTTTAAAGTTCACTTCTTAACATAATATCAGAGTCGTCAATTATAATATATTTTAGCGAAATTTGTCCATTATGACGTGGTACAACTCTAGTATTCTCTGTTGTCTATACGTTTTGATTCCTGTGGGAGGAGCCAAGAACCAGGAGAAAAATGGTCCTAAAGGGCAAGAGATTATTCTTCTAGGCTCAACGAAGTTTATATAACACCTATTCATGAACAAAGGCAAGAGGGCATGGCATAATGTACGGAAATCTTATCTTAGGTTAACATTAATATATTTAGAATTCAAAATATCATAGAGAGAGATTTTTGTTTTTATTTCTGAAAGCGACTGTGTCAATTATTTACATGCATGGTGTACATATGGCCAAGAAATCATAAATGCTATTACATGATTATGCAGAAAACTATGTGCGTTTCATTTTCAGTTTCTCTTAACCGGATTATCATTAAACGAGGTTATGTTCCATGTGGATCCTTCCACCAAAGTGAAGTCAACCTCGAAAGTGAAAGTTTTTGTTTGATATTTCCCTTCTGTCATAGTATGAAGGTGGGACTAACTCTCATCAGACAATAAAAACTACATGACATAGCAAAGTCCTCTTGATATCTTCCTTCTAGATAAAAAAAAAGTTAAATATGTTTAGTCTTGGTTTCAAACTTTATACATTTTTGTCCTGAAATTTAAAAATAATAGATGTAGCCTTTTTAGTTCATCACTTTCAACTATTTTTACGTGTTAAATAGTATTTCAGAATTGCATTTAAATTTAAATGTGTCAAATGATATATATATATATATATATAGCTCAAGTGTCAATCTGAAATACTCTTTAATAGGATAAACAAAATTTAAATTGTGAAACATAGACGAATTTCAATTTTGTATCTAAATTTATCACAAATTTCAAAACTACTGTATTGTGTCCCACAAAGTACTATAGTTCGTGCATGCATAAGAAAGGCAATAATAGAAAGAAAGCAAATCCAAGATAAAGAATAAAAGGGTACAAATGTAACATTGTTGCATCAAAGGGGAAGGTGTGGCAAGGGTGCAGCTGAGATGAATTATTGATCGGTCTTGATGTATAAAACTAAGCGTGGGAAGTTGTATACATAAATCATGTTGATGAGGACAGTGCATAAGATTGTCCATTCAATATCAATAATGTATAACTACAATCAAAATAATGAAGTGGGGTCTTTTAATTGGGTGCCTGAGGCCCTTGAAAATAGGGTTAATTTCATGCGGAATGAGAAATGGGAGCTGTATGCTTGCAATTGATTACATCACTGATTTTGTATCAATAATGCACTTGAAAGTAAATACATGAATATAAATCCAAGAGGAGTGCACACATGGTGTACACCACACATATTTTCGGCACTCACGAGAGAAACTATTGTGTTCTTTGAGATACATTACTCTGCATATGTGTGATGTTAATTCTACTAAATCATGTTAAAAAGGGCCTACTTCGGAGAACTGATTAAGAAATGCTCAATTGCATTATCTTTTAAGTGTAATATTTTTAAGGTTTAATCATATAGGAAACATCTCTTAATATTTTTAATTGAGGCTTAATTTAAATTTTTTTTATATTCAAAATTATTATATGTTTTAATTGAAAAGAAATACGAGATTATTTTTCAATTAGAATAATAAAAATTATTTGTTAATTCATTAATCATAATATTATATTTTTTATTAAGTTTCTCAACACATGTAGGCAAATAAAAAATGACGATAATAATCATTGAAAAACAAAATAATTGAAACTCATAAAAAATATGAAATGTTGAATATTCAATAAAAAATTTAATTAAAAATTAATTAAAATTAATCAAATTTATGAGACACTTAAAGTTTATAAAAAAATAATTAAATAACTTTTAAATGTACATTTACCCTAATCTATCAATATTGTTTGAGTTGTAACCAAAACTATATAGGATAAATTTCAATGTTATATATGTATGAAAAACTAATGTCTTTAATTTTATATAGTATAGTAGAGATTTTTGTAATATCTTCACTTAAAATCTCAAATATAAGATTTTTTTTCCACAAAAATCTCTTATCAAAGTAAACTCATGATTTACTTAAAGAGAGGATAAGATCTCAAAATAAAAAATTATATCAAAGATGCTCATTGAATGGATTAACTTTCATTAAAAAGGAAACAAAAAAAAAATGGCATGCAATGGTACATAAGATGAAAAACAAGCACACCTTAACTTTTGTTTTTTTTCCATCATATATGCAACGCAATTTGCAGGCTTTTTTAGTAAGTATTGTCGGTTCAGTACATGTCGGCTTTAGTGTCGGTTCTCCCAAACTGGTGCGGTTCTCCTCTGTAGCTTTACTGTAAGGCTTTCAAAAATTCTTATAAGGCCGAACCTTCAAAACCAAGTATTTCCAGAAAGCATTTTGAAAATTAAAATATAAATTTTCTACAAACATTCTGTATTCACAGTTCTAGAATCTTTCTCGAAAGAAAATTTCGAACCAATGCTAAATCTTTCTGCAATAAATCGTTTAGGGAGCCTTAATCTTCCAGAAATTGTAATAAATGCATGTACCGATCATGCCCTCATCCAGTTGCAGTGTAGAACTTGACACATAAAAGACCAACATGCTACATAATCAATTTACGTTCAATTTTAGATGGGATGTAAGAATCTGTCAAGAATGAAAGTGCGTGCGTAGATAAGGCTTCAATCTCAAACTTTACTCCCTTTTGCAGCATCAGCTTTAGCTCTAACCTTCACAAGCAACAAGGCAATACAAGCAGCATATAATCTCAATCCAGTTGAAAAAGAAGGCCAAGGACATGGGCTGTATGTGATCAATACCTCCATTGTGGTACCTCCCTTTGAAGGTAGCATCGAAGTAACATGGCTTCAACTTTTCTTTTGTCTAGAAGAAATATTGAGAGCACTGTATTTAGTAGATCGGATGTGCAACCAGGTCAATCCGACGCACTACAAGTAATATCTTATTTACCTTCTGCAGTCAAAGGAAGGAGACACTGCTTTGGAACAAAATATCTCTCGGAATCTGAAGGAAAAGCTCCAAGCCAGTGTATCTCTGGGACACGAAGATGTTTCGTGTCATAAGCCATTTGCTAACATAATCCAGAGAAATAGAGTAGTTAGGCAGTATATGAAACTCTAACTACACCATTATAGAGATAGATTCAATCCGCTCAATGATCCTATACACTTGATAATCAGATCCTTAAAATTATAAACTTGTTGATGTATCTCTCAATTGATAAATTTACAAATACTGACCATCGAACCAAATCTGTAAGTGGTTAGAATGTCAAAGCCATAGGGATCACAATCTACCAAGCAATAAACAGGCAGGCGCAAATTCTCTACCAGAAGCCGCAAAAACCTGTTAGTATACAAAATGCATAAAATCACAGATATATCAAGCATGTAAATTCCTAACTTTGCGCACAACAGACACATTTGCTAGGATTTACGAAAAGCCAAGTTGGCATATGGCTTGATAGCATAACATGATAAGCATATGAAAAAAAAAGTTCACACCTTCTTGTAGGAATATCTGGGTAGCCTCTTCCCTGTATAAAGATAGAATTCAAACAAAGAAATATTATTCCAAAAGAAACTAAGGTCTTCAGAAGATTGCTTACAGTGATGACAATACAGTGATTTGTATTGCAGAATTGATCGTTTGCCAGTCTTTGGAAAACTGCAAGTGAAGTTCAACATGGACGGTCTTTTCAATAGAATCTTCTGTTTTTTTTCCTTCTTTTTCTCCAGAACAAAAGCATTTGTTTACCTGATTCTTTCTCCACAACTAATATGTATTGTGCAACACTAATGATATCTATGACCAGATTAGGAAATGTTTCTCCGCAATTCTAATCACTCTGCATTTTAACTTAATATTGAAGTACCAAATATAATTATAAGAAGGAAACTGAACAATTGCAGTATTTTCACCTTGAAACAAGGATACCTTGAACATCCTCAACATGAACGGGAACGGGGTGGACCTGCACAAAAGCCAAATGTATGCGTTTAGTTTAAATGGTAAAAACCTTTATTCAGATCATTCTTAGTACTTACACTGTTGGGAGAACTTATGCAATCAAATTTCCTCTCTCCTTCAGAGAATCTTATCCAGCCCATAATTAACCTACAGCATAAACAAACTTGATCCATAAGTCTTAGCACCTTCTAGTTAAACATGTCATTATAATATGAAAACCTCAATAGAAGGCAACAATTATCAGCTTCGAGAAAATTAATTAATCATTACTAGTACTAAAGCAACAGTAGAGATAAATCACGAATGCTAGCCTCATTATTGTACGTTAGTGGAATCATATTTTCTCACTATCATCAATTTTAACATCAATGAAACAGAGGAGGATCTCATAATTTTGAAGCAGTAGGCAACTAAAAATACGTGTCCTTTGAACATCATGACAATTTCTATTTTCTAGATGCGCCGAGAGGCGAGATTTTATTTTTATACAAAAATGTACCCACATTCATGAAATATTATTACATGTGAAAATAAAACCACTACTACTATTTAGGAAAATTCTGACAACACAGTGCATTTGCCAAGATTGAGTGTGATCTCATACTGTACCCGTTCCCTGCGGAAACCTGAAAAAAGGAATATTAAAAAAAATAAGCATCCCAAACGTGTCTCTAACATCAAATGAGTTGCAAAGCAAGTATATCGGGAACTCAGATAGAAGTTATTTTCGCCAAAAGAAAAATGACCAAAAAATTAACGATAGAGCAGAAAACTACCACATTAAGGTTATGGCGACTGCACTGCATAAGAATACATATATCATTAATTGCTTGATCCACCACTGACTGATCTGCATTGTCAAAAAAAATATACGTGAAAAGAAATCCAATGTCATGGGAAGTTAAACCTTTACCATAAACTTTAAATAGATATTGGCACTGACTTTTCAACAACCTAATATCAAAGATTGTGACAATTTGAACCTGAGTATAACTAAAATTATGGTACATTTTTTCAAACTTTTGTCACTAGAAAACATCCGAGTTTTTTTTTGTTTTCGTATTCAAGGGCAATTGTATGAGTAGAAATGAAACTTGCAAGCCAAGCAACTTGATTTGGACCAAGCAAAAGTAGAGAAACAACAATCATGTTTTAGTCAATGGCAACCTAGAACTCTAATGCAACATCAACTTATAATAACAGCCAGATGCACAGCATAAAGATCTCAAAACAAGAAGAGAAAGACGGTTGAAGCCATAAATCAGCGAGTCCAAGATGGTTTCAAGATGGGATACTATTCGACTCAATTTTTTCCTCCAACCAATGGTTCTCACGTTACAGTGAAGAATACAATCCATCCAGCAAACCGAAGAACTCACCCAAAAATAAAGAAGGATACGTGTAATAAATGTCCCTCTTGGAGCTATGCTTGTTCTCTTGCAAAAGTTTCTGAACAATCAGCATCACCCTCAACATGACAACTGAAAGCGGAACCCATCCAAAACAAAACAAAAAAACTAATCAACACATCCAAAACAGAGAGTCTCGTAATTCTTACTCATATAGACAAATTCATCTCGTGTAAACAGTTAAAGAATAGCCAAAAGGAAATATACACAATAAGTCAAAGTCGTGAAGTGAAAAGGAGAGTGACCTAGTCTGTGCGCGCGTGATTTCGTCCGGAGTGTGAGAGCTTCCTTTCCGCACGGCAAATCGGAGGCACAAAAGCTGCATTGCAACAAAAAAACGTGTCAGAAACGAAAAGGTGAAACGGTGATTAGTTGGAGTCAGAACGGAACCAGTTGGCGTCGGGAACGGCACAGTAGCTTCTGAAGCGATCGATGACAATGAGTGGCGAGCGTCCGTTGGTGAGGTCTGTGAGCAAAGCTCGAGTGAATTCTGACAATGCGGAAAGAACAATTCTTCAACAGAGATTCAAGGTGAATGCCAATAACAATTTGTTCGAGTTTCGGTAAATGAAATTTCAATGGTTCCGTTACCTTTGATTTTCGTGAGAAGAATCACGCTCTGTGCTTGTGACTCCGATTGTAACCTCCTCCTCTTTCCCTCCATTTTTGACCCTAATCTTCTCCCTCTTCAAATTTATATATATATGATTTGTTTGGGAGTGAAATAAAGATATGGTCGTTTAGATTAAAAGAAAATAAAGAAAAATAAAAAAATTTATAACTAATTTAATTGATGTGAAAAATTAAGATATTAATTTTCTTTTTACGTGTATTTGTTTTTGGATATTTCCTCGCTTTTCTTAGATCCATGTCTCGTTTTACTTTATAGTGAGAACAAAAGAACATCTATAACAGCCTTGAAAGAGAAGCCAAAATACAGTTGACGAAAACTACCGCGTGGACCACATACATGGGACTTTTTTGTTCTGTCCCTTTTGAAAACAAACACACAACTACTAAATAAATAAACCGGATATTATCTTGCGCAAATTGGTTTATGAATAATATTAAATATGTCAGATGGGATCCACTTTCACTGAATCAGAAGCTTTCAGAAGCCTTTGTCCTCCAGCAACAGTAAACCACTTCAAAGGTTAGAGTTTTCTCGGAATATGAATTACATTTGTTGTTGTTGTGATGGGTTTTGTTTCCTCTTCGATTCTTAGTTCAACACATGCCTTTCTTCTTCAAGCTCGGTTCCTATTTCATTGGAATCACCACTGCTTAATGGTTTCGTTCGAGTTCTCTTTTGGATGTCGTTGATTAGTGATCTGTAAATTTTGCAGATGTTTTCTCTGTAAAGAGAGTTAGGTTGAACTTGAATAGTACTGTTTTTGTTTCTAGAAATGAGGAAATTTCATGCTCCTTGAAATTGACCGCAGTTGGACAAGTCTTTCGCATGAACAACCTTAAAGTATTCATTGTTGCCCTCAACTCAGATCACTAGGCTTTAGGTTGTGATGTTGAACCATATTCTATTTTTTTCAAAAGCTCTTGGAAGTTGCTGTTTTTAAGGCATAAACACTCCGATTTGTTTTTTGTAATTTTGGGTTACTGTTGCGGAACTGTTTTGGCTTACTTGGCCAGAGAAAAATACTTCCTGAGGGTAAAATCCTTGCAATGAAATTTGAATTTACTTCAAAACTGCGTTGTTTCCCAAAACCAAACTTCGTTGACTTCTGGTTTATCACATTTTCTGGTCCTTTTGTTCTGTTTTCTGATGTTGACAACATAGTAGGAATGTTATATATGATGAAGCTTGTATAGCTTTCATTAGAATTGGACATTGAGAAATTGAGAGCTAAACAAGAAGTCCTTGTTCATTAGTTGTGTTTGTTTGTTCTGGGATTCTTGTTGGCATCTAAGAGCGTAATTCGCAAAGTTGAATCTGGAATACGATGTTGCTTGGTTGAACTGTTTTGCAGCTGAATCAGTTCCAACATCATGACCAACAATAATGTAAAGGAGCCCTTGCTGTCATCACTGAATGAGACTCAAAAGGCTAAACGGCTGTTAAACAAGAGAAGGTTACACCGCTCTAGGAGTGCTCCTAACACAGATCTTGTTCCTTCTGAGACACAATGCAAAGAATCAACTCCTCCAACTACGTCCATATTTCAGAATTTGCATCCAAATCACAAAAGAGTTGCTATCTACCTTGCAGTATATTTATGTGTAGGTGCTTTAATCTTCTTCCTTGTGAGGGACCAGATCAAGGGGACGAAAACAGATGGAGTTCTTGATGCTTTGTACTTCACAATTGTTACAATGACCACTGTTGGATATGGAGACCTTGTGCCAGATAGCCACCTAACAAAACTACTTGCGTGTGCCTTTGTTTTTTCTGGTATGGCATTGATCGGACTCACTGTAAGCAAAGCAGCAGATTACTTAGTTGAGAAACAGGAACTTTTGCTGGTTAAAGCTATGCACCAAAAAGTTGGTTCAACTGGAATATTAAGGGAGCTTGAGACCAATAAAACAAGATACAAACTTTTTGTAGTCTTTTTCCTCCTTTTGGTGCTCTTCACTGCAGGGATAGTTTTTCTGGTGACTGTTGAGAAACTGGATGTTATTGATGCATTCTACTGTGTTTGTTCTACCATTACAACCCTTGGTTATGGGGACAAAAGTTTCTCAACTCAAGCAGGAAGAATATTTGCTGTGTTTTGGATATTGACAGGTACTATTACTTTAGCTCAGTTTTTTCTCTACGTTGCTGAGCTAAACACTGAAATCAGACAAAAGGAGCTTGTGAAGTGGGTGCTTACAAGGAAAGTGACCAATTTGGATTTGGAGGCCGCTGATCTTGATGAGGATGGAACTGTTGGGTTAGTTAAGGATTCTTTGAAAGTCATATATTACTGTATAATTATTTTTACCAAATTTGGCCGAACAGTTTCTGAGATCAACATCTCTCTATCTTAAAAACTGTTCGGCTACCTTCGGTGAAAACAACAATCAATTATGAAAGAATGATTTCATTAATTTTTATCTGTTTTTTCTTCTGATAGGGCTGCTGAATTTGTTATTTATAAGCTGAAAGAGATGGGGAAGATTAGTCAAGAAGATATATCACTTGTGATGCAGGAGTTTGAACAGCTAGATGTTGATGATTCTGGTACACTGTCAACTTCGGATATAACATTGGCTCAGTCATCTTAGACTAACACATTACATCTTGGTACAGAGTGTTACTATTTTTTTTCTTACCTCAAATTGTTCACCACTTAGTCACCGAGCTGCTTATACATATAATGTAATCATTCATATATATGTATATTAAATGCTTAATTTTCTGTTCAATATAAGCTTGAAACTTTACACTTCAGAATCTTCTGTATTGTTGAATATATAATTCTGCAAGCTTATCATATGGAAATGAAATTTTTTAAATTTGTTGAAGATCCCAAGTTGCTAAAAATATAACTAAATCATGATATAGAAGTGAATGCAAATGTAATTTTTGAAAACTAAAATATAGCCACATAATGATATCGGAGTGAATGCATATCTAATTTTATTTTATTTTTTTAAAGTGAACTTTATATAAGATTGAGTTGGATTCAAATTCTAATTTTCAATAAAAATGTAGTGCAAAATTAAGTTATGAGTAAAATTTTATTACGTCTTTAATTTTGTTTAATATAACTACATGTAGAACCCCATCATCATAACATAACAAAAACTAAAGATATTTTTTTTCCTTTTATTTTATTTTTAAAATGAAATATATATATATATATATATATATATATATATATATTATTTTTCACAAATATGTATTTTGTAAAAAAAGATCTTTAGAAGTAATTCTTTTTCTTTATACATATACATTTTAGATAACAATAGCACACAAATAACGAGTATCAAAATATGTCAGTGAGAAGTTTGAGTGAATTAATCTAATCAGTGCAAAAGTTAAATACTAGTTATGTAAATTAATTAACAAATGAATATTTTAAATAAGGTATGCCTCTGTTTATTATAGTTAAGTTTTAAATTTTGAAATTTTAAAAAACTAAATTTCCTTTGAGCTTTATAATTGTCTACTATAGTCCCCTTTTTTTTCAACTTTTAAATTTTAGCACCAAATATTACATACAACTTTTCATTGGCATGCCAATTTTACAATTAGGTTAAAAAACAGAGGCCACAATTTGGCTACGGGGTGAGTAGCCTCACTCATCATAAATCATTCACATCAAAAGTTTATTGACAAATATTCCTTCTTTTGTTAAATGATGTGGTTTAATAATCTCAATAATTTATATTAAGATATTTTTTAAAAAAAAATTATTGATAATCTATTAATCTATTATGAAAAAATATGTTTATGTTCCTGATTATATAAAATAATAATATTATTATTATTAATATAATAATAATAATTATATAATATTATTATTAATAATATTGATAATTATTATATTTTTATATATTAATAATAACAATAATAAAAATATTACTATTATATATTAATAATAATAATGCTATTATATATTATTAAATGTAATATTATCTACTACTTGTAAGATTTTGAAGAACCCTTCATGTATGACCTGCCTAGAAAGTTTGGTGACTGGGTTGTTAGTTGTGAAGTGCATTCAATTTCAAAAATGGTATTGGTCCACCACACCACTAACCTTATCAAAAAACATTATGCCATTTGTGCACCATTGTCTCCTATCTCATAATGAATCACTTTTAAAACTATCTACAAACACAAATGGCTACAACCAGATTGAAGACAGAAAAAATCATTTTCCTTTATTTTTACCCACCACTCATCTTTTTTATTTTCCTTTTCCTTTATACAATCAGAACGATAATATATTATATTATTTCTGATAAACAACTACTGTTAAAAATAATTGACATAAAGTGAAATCCTTAATCAATATTTTTTAACTTGACGTAACTGTTTTGAACCTATCCACACTGTTCGACAACGACAGTTCCACACCTGTCCAGATAATGTTTCTAAACAAATTTGTGTAAGAAACTCTCACCGTAAATTGTTTAGTCAAATCAGAAAGAGTAACTCATAGAGAAGAGTGATGTAATAAAGCAACAAAATTGTATACACCGATCGGTGACGGAAAACAACAAAGTTTCGCGTTGGCGACCTAAGCATTATTTGAATTTCATCAACATGTACGCCACTTCTCATCCTTCACTTCACCATCACTGTCAACAAAATCTAAAAACACTGCCATAGCAGCACCGTTTTTTCTGCAAAAACAATTTTCGAAACAAGAGAGAGAGAGAGAGAGTTACAACGTTAATTGACACGACCCAACCGTTAAACGGTCCATCAAGACATAACTATTATTCTTAAAAACCACAAAACGTAAATTACAAGACTGTCTCCTTTCTTCAATTAATCGACATTTGAATGAAAGAAGAAAAAAGAAGAAAATAAATGGGCGTTAGATAATGAAGGAGCAGTGTGTGTTTACCTAACCTTGATTAGTCAGACTTGTGGCGAGTGTCGAAGGGCGGGTCATGGTGGCCGGCGACGTAATCGAGGAGCCCTTGGCCGGCGCTGTGGAGGGAAGTGGCGTCGGAGGAGGGTAAAGGGGAAGTCTTGGCGATGAAGAAAACTAGGGCAAAGACTAGAGCAGTGGAGAGGAAGAGTGGCCAGAAATAGGCCAAGAGAGTGATGAATCTTGGAGCCATGAGTGTGAGAGAGAAGAGCGTGAGACAGAAGAGAAGTGCCCCGAGAAAATGGTATCTGAACTTTAACAACTTCTCTTGGATCTCCATGGGAATGATGTGCAAGGTGTTGCAGAGAGAAACTCTCTCAGACAAAAGTGTTTGTTTGGTTGATTTTTCGAACTTTCAAGCGAGAAGGGACACTAACGTACATTCATTGCAATTTCTATGTTTTAAAGATACAACACTAACGTACATTCATTACAATTTTAATATTAATATAATTCAACCTGTTAAAAAACATATTGGGTTAGATTTATATATATTTTTAAATTAAATTAAGTCCAGTCAAATATATTTCCTTAGGGTGTTAAATTGGATTGAGTGAATAAGAATAAGATTTTGAAAATCTCTCTCTCTTTTTAATAATTCGAAATAATTAAAAGTTAAATTTAAAAATCTAACAGCTTTGTTACACATTTAAGAAAATATTTATTTTTAAGGGTAAAAATTTTAAAAATTCAATTTCGTTGTTAAAAAGACAGTGCGCGAAGAATACGAAGGTGCAGGAGCAAGTTAGGGGAGTGTCATTGTAAATGGGCCAGGAGAAAAGGGTGGTCCAAGCATGAGAGAAAGCCCAATAACTTTGATTTTGTTTGTGGTGTTGGGAATGGCGGTTGTGGAGCAGAGAAACACAGGGTGGAAAGGAAAAAATGGCGCCGGTGGCAGCGAGAGGCGCAGGCGCCGTTGGTGTTGGTGTCGCAATCTTCATCTCAGTCGCTCTCACCACCTATTTCATCTGTGACCGCCGCTCCAAGAAGAAGAACATATCAAGGAAGAACGGGCTCGTGGAGGCCATCGGTAACACCCCTCTCATTCGGATCAACAGTCTCTCCGCCGCCACTGGCTGTCAAGTAACTATCTATCTCTGCTCATCTATTATCTTTACCAATTCATTCCGTTAACCACCAATTTCTCCTCAGATTCTCGGCAAGTGCGAGTTCTTGAATCCCGGAGGCAGCGTCAAGGACCGTGTTGCTCTTCAAATAATTCAAGAGGTTAATTCGAAGTAGTTTCAATCATTCGCGTGTGCTATTAGTCACTGTTTTCCATACAATTTTCAAAGCTTCGGTTCATCATCTTATCAATTTCTCACTACTCTCTATTTATTTATCTTTTTCCTTGTTTCGTTGGGGTTGAATGTCAAATTTATCAATCTGATTACATATACGTATCAGTCTGAAGATTTTCTCTATGGTTGATTGCGCAGGCTCTGGAATCTGGCCAGCTACGTCCAGGTGGAATAGTTACTGAAGGGAGTGCTGGAAGTACTGCCATTAGCATTGCTACTGTTGCTCCTGCCTATGGGTGCAAGGCCCACGTGGTTATACCAGATGATGCTGCCATTGAGAAGGTATTTTATAATTATTGTAATGCAATCCAGCAAGTCTGATAATCAATCTAGTACTGAACTTCGAAGGTTTGACCATTTTTTTTTCCCGTTTAGTTTAGAAGAACTTGTGTACAGCTTATTCGGAGAGCTTGTGATATGTTTACATGTTGTTTTCTTCTTTCAATTAGCTGTGCAGGATTTCTTGTGAAAGCAGCTTATAGATTATATTGAAACCGTTTAACCTTATTTTCCTTTTAATTATGTAAACAACTTATACGTAAGTAGTTATTGAATATCACCTTAGATTGTCGGAGACTACCACGCATGTTATGTGGTGATTAGTACCATACCTTTTAATAATTTCTCGTAAGTTTTTGTATCTGATTGATGATTGTCTTGCTTGGATCAATCTTCAGTCTCAAATACTTGAAGCCCTTGGGGCAACTGTTGAAAGAGTGCGACCAGTGTCCATTACTCACAAAGACCATTTTGTAAATATCGCAAGAAGACGGGCATCTGAAGCAAATGAGTTTGCGCTGAAACCGAAAAATTTACAACTGAATGACAAGGACACTGCGAAAATAAATGGTTATGAATCTGATGGGTACCATTATAGCTCTCTGTTTCCTAGTGACTGCCAAGGTGGGTTTTTTGCAGATCAGTTTGAAAACTTAGCGAACTTCAGGGCCCATTACCAGGGTACAGGGCCTGAGATTTGGGAACAGACCAATGGAAAGTTAGACGCATTTGTTGCAGCAGCAGGCACTGGTGGCACTGTGGCTGGTGTTTCTACGTTTCTTCAGGTTCGCCACGGCACACTTTCCTCCACTTTTTAGATGCCACTTTGGGTGTGAAAGTTGTCTGACATATTTCTTGTCCCATGCTCAACAGGAAAAGAATCCAGAAATCAAATGCTTCCTCGTAGATCCTCCAGGTTCTGGTTTGTATAATAAGGTAACTCGGGGAGTGATGTACACCAAAGAGGAGGCTGAAGGAAAAAGACTCAAGAATCCATTTGACACTATAACTGAAGGAATTGGAATTAACAGGATAACAAAGAATTTTGCGATGGTAAAACTTAATGGCGCCTTTAGAGGTACCGATAGGGAGGCTGTTGAAATGGCTAGGTTGTTACTTACTCTGTTGTTGGCTTCCCACTTTTCTTATTTTTGACATTTGTTTATTCTTTTATTTTAAGTGTCTCAACCAGAAGAATGATTACATGAAATGATGCCTGAACTTGTTACCACTATCGTTTTTTATGTATGTATCAGGTTTCTTTTGAAGAACGATGGACTCTTCCTCGGGAGTTCATCTGCAATGAACTGTGTCGGAGCAGTTAGAGTAGCACAGGCAATTGGCCCTGGCCATACCATTGTGACCATACTCTGCGATAGTGGAATGAGACATTTGAGCAAGTTCTATAATGCTGAATACTTGTCTGAGCTGGGTTTGACACCGAAAGCAGCTGGATTGGAGTTCTTAGGCATTGAATGAATAGGTTTCCTCAGAGTTTTGAATTTTTAATGCCACTGGGTAAGTGCTTAACGCCTGCCTTGGATGGCGGTGACCACTTAGAAGTTAGAACTGAGGGTATTGTAGTGATTGATATAGATAGTTAGAACTGGGAGAGGTATGTCATTCGTTGGAAGACTTGTAATTAGAAGTCTCCAAACTTTTGTAAACTCTACCGTGATGACAAGGTATTCAAAGTGAGAACTGTTAATTTTTTTTATCAGTAATACTTACTATTTCTCCCATGAGTTGGATTCAGAATCTAATATGACTTAAGGAAATTCATTAACACCTTAATATTTTTCTTTGGTCTGCATTAATAGGCAATATTGAGATAAAGGTGTCAAGTCCATTCCCACAGATAGCTACAGTTTACTGTGCGGCACAAGATCTTTATTATCAATCGACTAAGAGTGTGATTGGATTACAATTCCATCCATCTCAACCTTCTAAGTGAGTGTTTGGACTACAATCTTCTAAGAGTGTGTTTGGATTACAATGCCATTCAACTCAACCTTCGTACAATAAATTGAAAAGTACAAAACTTCTCTTCAACACCACCCTATCACATTTCCAAACATACCCTAAGTGATAAATTTATTATCATGGTACATAACCTCCCAAATTGGGTGTCTCGAGCATCAAACTGTATAACAAAAGGTGCCTAAAGTGGACAATCTTCAAGAAAAAATAGTCCAAAGACAGACACCAAAATCTCCAATGCATTACCTTCTCTCAAACTGAGATTCTTGGCAATGTGGATCTAACCAGTCTCTGGGGGATCCCTTTACCGAGTTCGGACTTCCTTTGCCCCCACCCACAAGCTCCCTCAGATTATCCACCTTGTTCTCCCTACCCGTCCCACCATTTCTCTTGTCAGCTTCTTTCAGTTTTTGCTTCAGCCTCTGCTTCCGGTTAGAAGAATTTAGTTCTTGCTGTTTTGCTAGTGAAGGAGGTGCTCCGTGTGGGCCCAGATAGATGTTCTCTTCCTTCTTCGCCTACAACAAACTAAAGTAATTAGCATTCAGATTGTCTACGCACTCAGTATCATCAAAGACTTAAACCAGAAAATTATAGTCTCCAATAAGAATATTTTCTTGAGCTAACCTTTGATGCAGAATTCGAAGATTCTACATTAGGAACATGAGGTTTACTTTGATCAGAGTCTCCAATTCCCAAACTTGGAATCACAAATCCATCAGTGTCTACGACAAAAAAGAGTCCACCCATTAAAAATCAAATGCATTTTTTACCCGAAGAAGTTATGTGTTAAGATGCATCCATCTCAGGAAAGAAAGAACTATTCCATAGTCAGTGAGTAAAAATCTCCCAAGACAGTCACAGAGTTGTTCATTTTCATTGCAAACGTACAGCACAATAAATCACAAAAACTTAAAACATATTCATCCGCAAGAATAAACATAAAGAACAAATAATAATAAACCTAATTCAGTGCTAGAATTCTCTGTATGCGAGGACACGATTTCAATCCAAAATAAATGCCCCCAATTTACTTTAAAAAAACAGCATTAACAAATTGAATCAGCAGGATATCAAATTAAGATGGACCTATAAGCATTCCACACGGATGTGATCCTAAGATAAGCACCGAGCGCCACAGGCAATGGCCCCAGAAAGAAAAAAACATCAGAAAAGATGACAACCCCAAAAACTAGAACAGCGAATTAATTAACAACAATAATAACCAATCCAATTTCAAAATTTTTGCGTTGTGATTCAAATAAGATCCATATAGATTCAATATATCAATAAGATTCAATCCGACACTAACGCAGAAACAAATCATCCTTGCCATCTTCAACAATCTAAAAACCCTCCATTTACAAATCCATCAGTAAAACCCCACCCCTAGAAGAAATAGAAGAAAGCACACAACACAAAAACAACCTCAAAAAGATCCTCTTTTTTTTTCTACCCTCGTTCATTGTTCCCGGTGGTGTCGTCCAGAACCAAAAAGGACAAAAATTGAAGGGAAAAAATGGCATACCCCACTCGTCTTCTTGTTGTTGAATCTGAGAAGAGGGGTCCATCGTAAACTGACGACCATGGATTTGAACGCACACTGGGCGATGAAGCCCGGTTGAAGAGAGAACACCCAAAATTTCACCAACACAAATCTCGAGATAGAATATTACGTTAATAATCAATCGATCGAGTGATTGAAGATGCTTTCTTTGTGGAGGAAATTGAGAGGGCAATTAAACCCCAACTCTAGGGTTTCACTGTGCGCGTTTGATCGCGTACCTGAATTACCCCTTTGATTTGGGGCAAAATTGTATAGAGATTGGACTGAAGTTCTCCACTGCTAAAGGGTAGTTTTGTCATTGACATTCTCGAATGGGATTCCTCAGAGCATATGCTTGTTTTTTTTTTTCTTTTTTTGGTTGGATGATTGACAATTTATTAAAGAAAAGATTCGCAAATATTTTATATTAGGTCATTTTTATAGAAGCTGCCCTTCTTGTATTTTAATTCCTAATCAATATTCAAAATGAAAAAAAAATATTTTGTTATAACTTTAATATAATATTTTCCTTTTCACACCTTTTTTATATTCTTCTCTCATTTCCATGACCAATATATTCGTGTTATTATAACTCCTTCCAATTTATTAAAAAGAACAATCTTATTACATAATTTGAAATATAGTTCCGCGTAATGAAATTTCAAATATGGTTTTTTTATATAATTTAAAATATCAAATTCACATATTCCAAATTGGAATACAATCAATACTAATATATCCTTATTTTTAGTTTCAATATTATTTAATTATTCACGTTACAAAGTCACTGTGAAACAATTATAGAGTGATTCGTTTTAATTGAACTAATTATATTACTTTTAAATATATTTGTAGAGTTATGCCTCTCTATTTTACACCAATAATCATTTTTTTTATCATGACATACATTTCAAATTAAAATTTATTTAGTAATTTAGACACTTATCTCAACCATATATTAGAATTAAAAACTAATAGCACTCAATTTACTTGAATTAAGGCATAATATAATGATAAAAAGTGAGAGACTTTTAAAAATGTCAAGAACAATAATCATTGAGGAGAAGGCATAATAATCCACAAGATTTCCCACCAAGAAACACAATCAAATAAAGGTCACGAAAAAGCATTTGATCAATGCGATGTCTTTTTGTGAATGGCCTCTGTTTCCACGTCTTTCTTGTCTGTTGTTCTTCATTTTCTATACCATCATTTCTGCGTTGGCACGAGCAAATGATAATGAGAGGGATTAAGGCTAAGAGTTGCATAAAAAGGTAGAAAAGAGTGAAAAAGCTGACACGTACATTTCACATTTATGATATTGTTTGATTATGCTAAATACTCTGGTATCTATAGTTTCATATCTTTTACAAATCAAGGTAACAACTAGTATTAGATTTATCTAATTGAGAACAAAATCTAGGCATGTAGCTGCTAAATTACTCAACCTACTCTTTTTTTTTACCTAGTCAAGTTATACCTAACTCAATATCTCAAAACTAGATGATGATTATATTTTACTTATTATATATTACAGTATTATACATTGATGTGAGATTTTTTGTACTTTTAAAAGTCTTGTATTGTACCAATGAACATTGGAACCAGTTGGTAGTACTGATAGCTGATATAGTGTGGAACAGAAAAGGAATGGAGAGTAGCTGACAATGTTATAGATATCTTCTGTAATGGGGCCTCCACTCCATTAAAGTCTGCATGAGCATGACATGCAGAAGCAGAAAAGAACTTTGAGGACAATTACTTTTGTATGTATAATGAACCTAGGTAACAATAGTAGAAAGTGGATAAATCATTAATTACAAAACATTGCTGATTGCTTATTTAATGTGTCTTAGTTTATTAAGAATTGTAGTTGTGTTTGCCGGGGAGTTTTTGTCAACCTGTCATCATATTCATACTCAAATTTCATTGAAGCAAAAAGTTACACTGATACCAAATCAAAGGTTTGTTTGATGCAAGTGATGGAAATCTAGTACGGAAAAATGTCATCTGGGGAAGTGTCTCAAGAAAGGAACACCCATAAAGAAGTGTTCTTTGGAGAAATCTGTAGTTTCCTGATTCGGTGTGTTGGGTTTCTGCAAATGGGTTTTGTTTTGTTGTGATGTTGTGAGTGAAATAGAGGGAGAAGCAAGGTCCTTGTTCAGCACATTATCCATTGATTTGATCAAATTGTTTTCTTGGGTCAGGTATCAAGCCATGTTCTTGCACATGCATTCGACAAGTCCAAGGCTTTGAGGTTGTAAATATTCTCGGAAAACAAACAGCTTTGCTATCTCCAAGAGAATCAGATGCAGATAATGAATAATAAAAGGTTTCATGTCAGAGAAAAATAGAAGAAACAACTTGGTTTGAACTTGATCTTCCAAGAACCAGACATCACCACACATCACCCTTACCAGGTTTGATGAAAAAGAACTTGTTTTTTTTCTTTGGGGTTCTGATCATGATCTTACGAGTCTTCTTGTCATTGAAAAGCTAAAAAATTTCCTCCTTAGCGAATGATCATGGTGAAAGTAACAAAGCAACAGATCTGTCACAAGCTGTGTTCAAATTTTTGCAGTTTATTGTCACCAATCATTCTGGTTCTTGTCATTCTATTTTCACTTTTCATTTTCTTTTCACTTTCTGAATCCTCTCCTTCCCTTCTCACCCTACTGATTGCTCTTCTATCTACCATGTTTCTTGTCACAATGACAAAGAAAAAAGGGTTCTTACATGAAAATCTCGTCCAATATAACCAGAAGAAATTGGAAATAGAGCTTTCATTAGGAGATATTACAACCCAACAAAGTGAAACTGCTCAGAACCAAGTTGAAGCAAAGTCAGAGTCCTCGTTTTTATTAGATAGTGAAAGCAGAAACATCACTGATAAAGGCTTTGAACTCATTGCTGAGGAGTATGAGCAACAAGCTGATCCAAAGTCAGATACTTCACTTCCATCTGATTCTGAAAGCAACACCAGCTCAACCATGAGTGAAGAGAGTACTGAGATTCGTCACTGTAGAAATCAAAATCTTGGTATATCTGATAACTTGGCGTTTGATAGTGATGATTATGATGAGGATGAGGATGGCTTGATTGAAATCAAACTTCCAAACAACCACTTTTCAGAGTTGTGGCCAGAATGTTTTTTCAAACAGCAAGGTTTCACAGAGCTCTTGGCAGAAATTAATGAGATGAATGAGGATGAAAACCTAATTGAGATTGATATCTACAAGGGATCCACAAAACACCAAGATTTGAGATTGGAGAAGGAGTTGGTTTGTTGAGGAAATCGTTGTTTTCGATTAATACTAATTTTTGTCTTGAAGTTTAGCATAATTTTGTTCTATTTTGCCAATCTAATGTATTATTATGGTCAGCAGAATTCTTGAAACGATGTTTTTTCTCTGGTTTCTCTGCTTTGCTTTCAATAGACATCGATGAACATTAATTTTAAAATATTTTTAAAATATTAAAAATAGTGTGTTTTTAATGCTGAACTCTGTTTTCTTATATTGCTAGAAAAGGAACTTATTTTTCTTGAATCTAATAATATGTATTAGATTATCCTTCACAAGACTGAATGGGTTCAAATAGCATTGTGGAGTAGCAAATAGCAATGGGCTATTCGTGGACCATTAAAATAGTTGCGTGGTAACGGGTTATTAACCCGTTGTTTACTTGGGCTTTTTAACGACCAGAAAAGGACTCGCTGCACAGAAAAAGAAAACATAGAAAGAAAAAAATACAAATAGTTAACGAAAATAAAAAGCACGTAAAGAGTGAAATGTGGGTTTAAATGCCTTAAGTACTTGATGCCGTAATTTATGCATTTGATTATCGTTCTAACGCTTAATCCACTCTGCAGAAATTATTTTCTAAATAGATAAATATGTTTTTTTCATCAGATTTTAGGTTTTAGTGAAATTTATAATTGGTCATTATTCAAAATTTTTGACCAATTTAGTCTTTCATCTTTAGAAATATATGAATTTAGTCATTTTAACCAGATTTTGTTAAATTTACCTAACATTTCAAGCGCATCTCATGATAGTATTTGAATTGTTTACATCGTTTAATTCATTTTCGCTTAAATACTAACTCAAATATTATCATAAGACGCGTTTGAAACTTCAAATAAACTTAACAAAATTTGATTAAAATGACCAAATCAACACATTTATAAAGATGAATGACTAAATTAGTCTAAAGTTTCAATGAGAAAAAACATAGAAAAAACACTGTAACAAATGAATTTATTTACCATCTTCCTTCCTATAATTATTTTACCAAAAGCAAATAATAGGAAACAAAAGGTAAAAGACATGACATTAAAGGAATGATGCATTGGTGGGTGACCAATGCAAAGTCACCATTAAGTATAACTAAGCTTGTGCCATCCATTTCCTTAAAGGCCTATGTCTCTCCATCATTAAACTATTTCTCATTATTTTGCAACCTCATGCATGGCCTTTTACCTACTATCTCTTTCAAGGTTATTATTGGAAAATTCCCTATTTATTATCTTTGTATTTTTTTTCTTTTAGAAACTTACATAAAATTCTTTTTTATTTTAATAACATTAGAAATTACGTCAACTCTTTTAATGTTTGAAAAATATTATTGCAATACACACCTCTATTCCACAAGGGTGATCAATCATTATAAATTTGAAAAACAAATTCATGTACTATCTACTCTAGGAATACATGACAATAGTCATTGCAAATATAACAATTTTTTCAATTATTATAATATCTCACATGTATAAATATTGTAGGTAGGTATTGAAAAAACATGGGAGAAATTTCCAACGTGTTTTAATGGCAACATGGCAATGATTTGGGAATGTATGTCTTATATTCTGAGTTTAGATAGATATTTGGAATATCTAATTTTGCTTCAAATGGAAGAAACCTATTCACTCAGTCCACTACTTCTGCTTTTCCCAACAACTAATTATTCACCTCTAATAATTTATTATACCCCTTTCCTTGTGGACACTCACACTCAATAAATGCCAAATTATAATTAATTACAAATTTGTTTTAATCTTAAAATTGTTGAAAATAATTATTTGTTTGCAATAGAAAAAATTAAAATAATATATTAGTCTTGAATTTTAAAGGAATAATACAAGATATCCAACAGAAAAAATAGAACTTTGTCGAATCTTTTATTATTTTGATGTAACCACATTTTCTTTTCTTTTTTCTGTTTTTATTTACTCTTTTATCTTTTTTTTTTTATCAGCATGAAAGTAGCAACGAGATCATGGATAAAAGTTTTGAAGTCATTGCTGAGTGGGCGATTAGACAGTCCAAGTCAGAGTGGAGCATGTAGCGGATACGAAACCAACGGTGGAGATCGTTGCTCCATCGTCAAATCCAATGGTGAAAAAGCCCTCCGTGCAAGCACACACTTATCGACTAACAACGGTGAGGAAGGGTCCACGTGTCCAGCAGATAGAGGCTTATTAAGCCTCTGATCCAACGGACCCTGCTCATTCCATTCTTCCATTTTTTTTCTCTTCACTCTCTCGCTGGAAGTCAACTGAAGGCAGAGTAGAGTGTTGAATTTGTTGAGCCTTCGGAATCGGTGCTGAGTCCATGGCTGACTCGGACAACGACTCGGGGGGAGCGCAGAACGCGGGGAACAGCGGCTTCAGCGAGTTATCGCCTCGGGAACAGGACCGTTTCCTTCCAATCGCCAACGTAAGCAGGATCATGAAAAAGGCTCTGCCGGCGAACGCCAAGATCTCCAAGGACGCCAAAGAGACCGTGCAGGAATGCGTGTCGGAGTTCATAAGTTTCATTACCGGCGAAGCTTCCGACAAGTGCCAGCGCGAGAAGCGCAAGACAATCAACGGCGATGACCTTCTGTGGGCCATGACCACCTTAGGATTCGAGGACTACGTTGAGCCTCTCAAAATTTACCTCCAGCGCTTCCGCGAGATCGAGGGAGAGAAGACCGTGGCCGCGCGCGACAAGGACGCCGCCGCCGCCTCCTCCGTCAGCGGCTACGACTACTCCCCGTCCTCCGCCGCCGCCATGATGCATCATCCGGGACACGTTTACGGGTCCCCCGCGTTCCATCAAGTGAGTGCCGCTCCCGTTATGGGTAAGCCTGGAACTGGGCCTGGGCCTGGGCCCAGTTATCCTGCCCCTGGTAGACCCAGATAGATACACACATACATCGACGTGGTCCTCCATTTGCCACTCCTTTTTCTTATTACTATTTAATATTATTTTTGAAATCCTAAAACCGCATGTGCATGACTCATCATCATCGTCATCATCATCATAACAAAGACTAATGCTTCATTAATTAATTGGAGGCTTGCGTTAATTTATTTAATTAAACTGTGAAGTGAAGAAAATTGAACGAATTTTTCATATGGGTTGTTCACGCACTCTGTAAAGTTAAGACAGTGACGAGTGGGTGGGTTAGTGATGTTACTGTTACTGTTTATTTCTATCATACTACCCTATAGTGTTTCTTAAATCTTTTCTTATTTATTTATTTATTTTTGTACCATATGTATTATTTATCACTATTGTTATCATTGTTTATTTATTTACCATCCCTTTTTCTTCTCCCATCCCCATTCCAAATCATGTGTACAAAAACAACAAAACATTTGTAAAGTGATCACTGTTTGCTCAATGATTTCAATCTTCACAGGCAAATTCAAACCACAATTCTCACAAAATATCTGCTATAATGTATCATGAAATGCCACTTTTACTTTATGTCACCTTTGTTTGCTTGTTCCATTATCTTCTTTGGGCCTTACTTTTCGTCACCGCTTTCTAGTGAAGTTGTCGTGGGTTTGCTACCAGCCCAGAAAGCCCAAAACTGTAGCGTCTGCACGTGGAATCCTGTGTTTATTGGCATTTTCTTCGGCTAATCAACCTTTGATCAAATATAAAACCGATAATTACAGTTTGGAGCGTTCATAAACATATCTGATTCAGCAACAGTTGAAAAAGTAGTCTAAAATAAACCGAAAATCGATTGGATAAATCAACAATTTATAATATTAATTACGTTTTTTATGAGTATTTGTAAAATTATAACATATAACTTGAATCTAGTTATGAAAAAAAAATTATAGCTGTATTTTGTTATCATTTATTTGAATTAAAATACGTAAATATAATTATTAAGTTTTGTAGATTTATACCATTGTTACATGTAAAGCAAAGTATAAACAAAATATTTGATACATAAACTGTAATTATATTTATTACATATTTTATCATTTGTTTAATTTATTTTTTTTCAACAGTAAAAATTAAACTGAAGTGTTTTAAATTAAATCGATGGAAAGATGAATTAAGAAAGTTAATGTAATTGTGTGGACGATTCTTTTATTCAACATCGATTGAATCTAATATTCATACAGCAGTAATTAGAGTATCATTTTTGTTTATTTGCATATTTATTTTCATTTTTGGATGTCACCATTCTTTTTTAATTTCTCATTTGGTTAAAACTAGAGAAGAAAACTATAGTATTTAAAACATAATGGAATTTTCTTGGTATTTAAATCAATTGAAAAGGGGAAAACTGCACTAAAATATCTATTTTATGTTTTACGAAAAAAAAATCTTCTTACAATAATATAAAAATATTTTATAAATACAGGTTGATTTGAGGTTTAAGGTTTATTGTACAAAAAATGCCATTATTTATGTCCAAGGAGATAAGATATTTATAATTTTTTTCACCAACTGAAGCAAAAGATATTTTCCAATCGTTGTTGAAATAATAAAGATTGTGACGCTATGTAACCTTGTCCATCTTCTTCTCTCTCCTCATCTTCTATCCCCATTTGGCATCACAGTATCCAAAATCGAATCTTTTGGTCGAACCATGGCTTGCTCCACCTTCCTCTGCCCCGTAGCTTCTAGCTTCTCACAAAAACCACTTCAATCCACCTTTCTGCATTCCTCCGTCAACCCCTCTTTTCTCACACTCAACATTCTCCCAAAGAAATTCAGAAAACCCCACCAACTCAGAAGCCTTGTGGTGGCCAAATCCAATGGCAGTGACTCTGCCGATGTTCCTGACCGTTTGATTTCAGCACTCTGTTACTTTTACCCTTTCTTCGATGGCATACAGTATGGAAAGTACGTTATCACTCAGTTCTATCCAGTTCAGGCCATTATTCAACCACTGGTCCCTGCAATAAGAGTTTTCAAGAGCTTCCCCTTTAACGGGTTCCTAGTGTTTTTGACCCTTTATTTTGTTGTGGTGAGAAACCCCAATTTCAGTAGGTATGTGAGGTTCAACACTATGCAAGCCATTGTCCTTGATGTGCTGTTGATTTTCCCTGACCTCTTGGAAAGAGGGTTTAATCCCAGAGATGGGTTGGGGTTGGATTTGATGATGAGTTTGGATAGCACCGTGTTCTTTTTCCTCTTGGTGTGCTTGATTTATGGTTCTTCTTCGTGCTTGGTGGGTCAAATCCCCAGATTGCCCATTGTTGCTGAGGCAGCTGACAGGCAGGTTCTTTGAATCACCAACCCCCATTATTCATAATTTACTTGTATAGCAAAGCAACTTAAGCCTAGGTAGTGGAAAAGTTTGCTTTTTCACTTCCTTAATAGCTGTCCTAGAAACCTTCTGCGAAACGCATTTTAGTTGTTTATTACATTTCTGGATTCTAGTATGTCTTTCTAAATCGGGATTGGATTATTGCAAGACGATGAGAAGCTTCCCTTTCTACATTTTAATTGAATTCAATGTTATTTCTCTCTGGATTTACTGAATGTTTATGATTTTTTCAGTTTTCACGTTTTTCGCACACAAAGACACATTAACTTCTTAGTTCTTACATTGTTAGGTTTTAGTTTGAGCTATCTGAGAGTTCAGACTTCAGAGTAGTGTTTTTTTACAATGGTTATGCACACGGGTGGAGGAGCCACAAATAAAGGTACTTTGCTAATGTTAGAATACTTTTCTGTACATATTTTTGGTATATCCATTTGATAAACTTTTCCACATATGATGGAGGAAAGGCAACCAAAAGAAATTGTTTGCTGCATACATAAATAGCAATGCAGCATGCAGCTGTGGATGGTATTAAACTATTAATGTCGATTTTCTCTGCTTTTTGCTGAAAGCTTGACCAAATTTTTTATGTTGCTGTTATTTGAAAAGTTAGTAAATATTGAAGTACGCAGATCCCTATAGTAGATCTCAATGCATTTCATGAGTTTCTCACCTCTTTTTTATCAGTAACGTATTTGTTTGATAAAGGATAATCTGTGAGACAATTTCTGGATTTTACCCATCCTCTTCTATCTTTTATAGCTTAAACACATGTAGAATTGTCATGATGGAGTGTGAGCCGACTTGAATGTGAAAGTGGTAAGAATTCCTTAATTATTTATGACAACACTTGGTTAGTTCCTTAATCTATATGACAAGCTTTTCTGAGTGATACAAGATGGTGTCAATGCTTCAAGGTGGTGGGATTACGATAATCCTAGAGGGTTTAAGCAATCTATATTTAGAATTCTGATGTGCGAATGTAAAGTTCCATCACTCTTAACAAGTTGAGGATTGACAACCCTTACATTAGTTATCTGTTGTCTCAAATAGGTTCAAGATGTTTTACTCAAGTGGAATATATAACCTTTTTTTCACGTTGATGTACAACAAAAATAAGATTTATAATAATTATTTTTAAAATTACACATAAAGGGCAGTTATTTAATCTTTAATATCAGAGGAATTCTTACTCACTTAGTTGGTTATGTAGTTTTGGATGAAGTATTATAAGCTCCTGAAATTCGGATGAAAAAAAACCCAAGTTTTATTGTATATGAGAATTATACACCTGTATTACACTAATCTTACTTTTGTTGTACATGACAATTTATTATTAGATAATATAAAAAAACATTTATGTAGTTAGTTAGTTTAATCTCCTTTTATGGTGATAGTTTACTGCCATACCATACCTACTCATGTGCTCTCCTCTTTTCTCTGTTTAATATTACTCTACTCTAATAACGTAAAAAAACACGCGTATAATTGGTGTAATTCTCAATTTTTCAAGTAATTCTTAATTATAACAGTAGATGTGACTTTTTTTTTTCTTCTTCTTGTACTCAGTTTAGAGGAAATCACATTAATATTAGAAGAGATATTTTACATAATATTTTATACTGCATTATTTGTAATTACAACGTCATCTATAATTATTGACAATCGGATATTATACAACCAAAAAGGATCTCTGATGTCTGATCTAAAACGGTCCTTAATATTTCCTATCACACTAAGACTATGAACACAAAAAACAGCCAAATTCAGAGGAGAAATACAAAAGAAAAAAGAGTGATAAGGGGAGTTAGAAATGGCAGAATCATAGAAGTAGGGCCTCGAGCTTGCCCATAAGGCACGTAGGTGTAGGGATTAGGAGGGGCATAATAAGGATTTGGAGTTCCATAGCCATAACCATAACCAAAAGTGTAAGGAGCTGGAGGGCTACAACACTGAACACTTGCAGCTGGAGGACACTTGGATTTGCCTTTTCCTGTCTTGTGTGGTGGTGGTGGTGGAGGAGGAGGAGGAGGAAAGACACCATATATAGGGTAACCAGAAGGTGGTCGTGATGCACAGTTCTCACAAGAAGTTGTCGGGGTTGGAATGGCATCAGCTAATGCGTCCCCATGAGCTTTAAGGTCAAATTTGGACTCTGATAATAACCAAAGGGCTGTAACTACAACTCCCAGAAACTCTGCTTCAAACATCTTCTGTTCTCTGAAGCTTAATGTTTTACTTGCTTTAGACTAGGAAAATTCTTTTATAAGAAGCAATGATGGGGATTGCAATGATGAACTTACAAAAAAGCTTTAGAGGAAAAAACTTTTCTGGATTTGCTGTTTTCATTTGCTAGCAGGCACCTGATTCAATACAGTCTTGGATCTTTCGCTTTTCTTTATTCTACACATAGGATATGGTGGCAGCACATTTGTCATCATGTTATTGAACTAACACACACTAATGTCCTCCACTTTGCATGACTATGTGCTAACGAATTGATGATAAAGTTTGCAACCTTGCTTTTTCACTTCTCTTTCTATCCTTAAGACCTTTTTTAGACCTTGTTATGTTCATCTTAGGTAAGTGCTGTCCTACCATTCATGATGGAATTCCTCGCCATGATGATATCATTTTTTTTACACCAGAGCACTGATCCAAAGATAGATAAAATATGTAATGTTAAAGCAGAAAAGACAAAAAACATAAATTCTTGTAAGCATATATCATTTGACATTAACTTTTTTGACATAGCATTCAACTTCGTCCAAAACTTTAACTGATTTGGAAGACCTGTCCAAGTTATGGCTACTTAAATGGTCTTAATGATGGGAAAAAATCATGGATCTATGTCTTCACCTTATTCCTTAAACACTATCCATTTTGTCTGCAATATACACAGTTCAAGAATCACTTAAACCATCTTATTTCATAATATCTCTTATGTGTCCTTATTTTGTATATATTATCTTTACAAAATTATCAATGACAGTACAGCCTCATGGAAAACATGACTAAGATAAGGCAATAATGCAGAGTTAAGCAATGAGCATATTATTCAAGAATTCACATCATTGTCATGAGTTGCAAAGTCATTTCTAACAACACAAGGGACATCATCGATCTGAACCTTCGAGATAACTACTCTGCTTTGGAACCAAAGAATGTTGGGGACAAAAGAATCGCATGCAGATTGCGGTCATATATTATCCTCATAAAGATTTTGGTCGGAATTAAAATGTCTCGTGATGCTTAATTTATGCGTGTGTCACATTATTTCTTCTGTGATCTGTTCTTATCCTTGCAAAATTTGTTGGATGATGAGAACGACCTGTTTTTTTTACACGTTTAAAAAATAATTAAAAACTGTGTGATGTAGACATGCAATTGAACAAGTGTTTGCACTCTATTTAGAAATGGAGGCCCTTGTAAATACTGTTTGTTACAAAATGGGTCATTTCATGTTCTTTCTTCATCCAATATTTAACATGATATTTAATTCTTCTGCATAAAGAAGGTTATCATTAAAATATAATGTAAATATTTAGAATATTTTCTATTATAAATTTTAGTCACAATGGTTATTCTTAAAATTAAAATGGTTATCCCTTACACAATGGTTAAATTTTTTCATTACCATCTAATCTTTGGATTCACTCTTTATTTAAAAGGTTATCACTAGTACATATGATAATCCATAAGTGATATTTAACATGTAAATATAAAACCTTTATATACAACTAGCAATATTAATTGATAAATAGTTATGTTATTTAATCATGTAAACATGAATTCAATATCTTCAATATCTAACATATAAAAAGGTTACTGAGATATCAAGCTTTTAAATAAAATTCAATAATTGGAGGGACTAAAACCGGAAATATCTCGGACTCGAACAATTCACACTAACACACTTTTGTAAAAGTTGTAGAGAAAAAAATAAGTATGAAATTATAACAATAATCTTGAGTTACAGAATTTGCATGTCATAATAACAAGGCTTCTCCACTCGCGGTTCCAACAATGTTAAAGTGAGCAACTTTAACTGAGTACTTGCATTTGATTATATAAATAAATATAATCATTTTATTTTTCCGCAAATTATAACACAATTATTTCTTCATCGAGAATGGGCTCATATAGTACAATGGCTCGTGCAAAGACCCATATGTTATACAGAATGTAATAAAAAACAATAATAGTTACTTCTCAATTAAGTTCAAGTATAACTGTTGCTCTCTGATATAGTCAATCACTTCATCCGCAGTAAGGTATTTTATTGATAATCCTCTTGCAATGCAATCCCTGAATAGTAAAAACGACATTGAAATATGAACAACGTCTCCTTTTTTTTTAAATTATCGTCCAGTAACTCTTGAAAGTAAACAAGGTCATAGCATTACCTTACTCTGGTTGAGCTGATTTGATTTGGTACAAGTTCATCCACCACTTTGATATTATCCTAAAAAAAATTGCAGAGGAAAATTTAAATATGCATAAAAGCTGAGTAGCAAACCAATTCATTCTTGTTCATTATAAAAATGCATAGCAAAACCCAAAGACAAACACTAAAGTTAGATCCCCGAGTTGATCCACACGCCTTTGTATATGTACATCAAAATTTGACCTTGATATGGTTAAAAACAAATACACAATAAACAGATATTTGGAAATGTCCAAAATTGATAAACCACATTTTCTTTTAAACACATAGGGAAAAAGAAATAGGTCAAGCTCGGAATGTGAAATACCTGATTCTCATTCAGAATTTCATTTTCAGATATAGTCTTCTGAATGTCTTGTCCTTCTCTGCTAATGCATACTACTCCATAATCTTTGCATATAGATCGAACCTAAAGCACATTGGCAAAATTATAGTTCATTGTTTCCACAACCTGTCAAATCAGTACTCTGCAACATATGCGGCCATTCATCTGTTTATCCACTAGTCATCCAATCCATTACCATAAATCAATCTGTCCATTCAACTATAAAAATAAAACTAAATAGATTAGTTGAACTAGAATACCATCTATTATTGGATTGATATTTTGCAATGCACTTAATATGAAGTGGTTCAATTGCTACAAGTTACTTTCTTTATGAAACAAATATTCAGTCTATGGTATTTGGGTCAAGGAATGATTGTAACTATTAAACTTTATTTTATAAAAATACTTTTAGAAAAAAAATATAATGGATTGTTGGACCTCTTTTATTGTGAGTTACGGATGGATTATCCATTTCAATTCAAGATGTATCCAATTCATTAGTTTGACACTCCTGATCTATATTCCACCCATGCTTCGTGTCTACATGGGAAGAAGGAAGAATATTTTACACAATAAGCTTGTCATTTCTAAAAATAAAAACACCACAAAAATCAATCTAATTACATTGAATTTGAATTCCACAACCATTTAAGACTCATTTACCAAAATTATTAGGAGGGGCAGAGTCTTGTTCCAAGAATTGTCAAATAACTCCATTATGTTGATGAATGCATAAGTACCTGGTCAGGAATCCAGAATCCAGGAATGCCAAAAGAATGAAGGAGATCAGAACCACAGAGAAGCATGACCTTGAGGGATTCTACACTAATCAATATAAAAATAAGTTATTGTATTGTTATAACATTGTCAAAAACATGTATAGAAAGAAATGAAAGCCCAGAAAGCTTGTTTGTCGAGCATACCTCTGGATACCAACCCTGTCCCACAAACAGAATTGTAGACTCTGGAGAGAACAGTTAAAGAGCGTTGATACGTGCTCTGACTTGCCTGTAGCAGTTTATAGCCAGAAAAAAATGCAAAACATTAAGAAATAAGGTTGCGAGAGAGTGAAATATTTCTTGCAATACATTGACATCAAAGCACAGTCTCTCAAATTCTTTTCACATTCAAAGGGAATAAAAAGACATGCGCAATCTAGCAAGTAGAAAGAGTAATATACCTCCCATTGATCAACCATTACAAAATCTGAACTTTTGCAGGCTAAATGGCATAATTGTATTCGATGTTTAGCAGATATTAGGCCCTACACAATTATACAAGCAAAATTCAATTAGACCAACATGTGGCAGTGAAACTAGCAGCAACACTTAACATACGATTTGATCTCTTTGCTGAAAAAGTGAATTGAAAACTCAGTTGTGTTTTAAATCTCAAATATATTGCTAATTGACTCTCGATAAATTCAGTTTCCCCCCTAGCTATGTTTTACTTTATTCAATCATTTATTTTGCTAACAAGGTTTAAGTCTCGCAAGCATGAATATAATAAATGAAATAATCTTTTTTCTCTACTTGCTTGGCAACAACATACTTTTTTCTTGTATGCATCATTCACCGGAGACAAGTAACCTCCAATTACGCAGTAGCCGTTTGAATTCAGCGCATCTCTTGCAAGCTCTGAAGATAGCATCCACAATTTTTTTTAAGAGATCAGACAAACAGAAAATAAATGAAAAATTAAATGAGAGAATACTCTGATCATATAATCCCATTCTCATTTCACGCACTTATGGCTACTACAGTACTGAGAACCAATGAACATTTATTCTTTTCGCATGATGTATATGAGATCTTAATACCCCCTCCCCCCCAATGCTTCTTCACTCAACAACAGAAAAGAAAAATATCAATCTTTCAATTATCAATACTTTCAAGAGTGAAGATACAGTCAAGATGTCATCTTTTCGTTAATTCATTAGTACCAAAGCAGTATGAATGTCTCAAGGTAGAGAAACAACAATTTTCTAGAGTGCAAGAGATGAGAGACAAAGGAAAGAAACTGAGCTCTAAATCCAACTCACCAAACATGCGTAAATGCATGAAAGTAGGTGGGTTAAAGCTTCCAGTTGCCACCAGAATTACGTATATCTTGTTGCTGTTCCATTGGGAAAAAGAGAATGAATGTCATAATTCATGATTAGGTCAATAGAAAACACCCCAACAAAATTACCCATAATAAATAAATAATAAAGGAACATACTTGCTAGTGTTTCCAGGATCGGGTTCATTATTAATCAAATTTAAAGCCAATTTATCCAGCGGCAGTGGAACATCCATGACCTGAAGCCATTAAAATACCATCATTGCTGAAATCAAAATGATAACAACTAGTTTTTCCCTTGATTAAGTGAACTTGAAACTTGAAATAAAAGTTTCAAGCTCTAGATAGAGCACAATATGTGTTTTTATTCAGCTAAACGTGAAGAGATGGAGTTTCAAGCTAGAAAAAAAAATGAGAAAGCAGAGACAAACCGGTCACTAACAGCTAATTCACAAGCTCGATACTTTTCAATCAAATTTAATTCGACGAGAATGAGGTGCAGGTGCCTGTTGATGAAGCAATAGAAGAATTAGCGTCACACAATGTATAAAAGCAATGAATTATAAAGAAAAGAATTAAAATTAGGGAGAGAAGAAACCTGGGTGTGTTGCTTGAGGAGGTGAGAGTGTTCTGTAATTTCACCATCTAACGAATACCACAAATACTACAATTCATGAAATTTTCTTTCTTTGTTTCATGAATTTGATTCCTTCAACGAAGACGTCAAATTCCAAATTCCAAATTCCAATATTCCATTTCAATGCTCACACCATACTTCACGCTTCTTCTTTTTTTCAGTATAATTCAATTAGATGGGCCAACACATCCCCCCAATCTGACACCGGCCCAGGTTGAAAAAGTTGACCGTGCCCATTATCGTACAGGCTTTTACTTTCTGCACCTCCACAACTTCTTTACGCATCCAATCAAATTTTTAAATAACACATTTACCTTCTGTAATAGTGACTTTCGAATTATATATTTTTTGAACTTTCCAGAATAGTATGTTCAGAATAGAATTTTGGAAATAAAATTTCTAGAATACATTAAATGCATTTTGAAACAATTTTTTTGGAATAAAATTTTAGGAACGAACTTCTTGAAATGAATATGTCTTTAGAAACATCTTTAGTTGAAATATATTTCCGAAAAAACTTCCTGAAATATGTAAGATATATTTTGGAAAGAGTGATAAAAGATATTGAAGTCTTTTCATGTTATGTTATGTTATGATTGGGGTGCAACTAGTAATCGTGGAGGTAGAGAAAACAATATCCAAAAAATTAATAAAATTTATTTCGATTTACATGCTTTTTTAGAAATTAATAAAATTACTTATTTAATTTATTTTTGTTAATCCAATAAAATAAATGAACACAATATAAATTTGAGTTAAATTAAATTAGTGAAATTTCACCCAAACTGTATCCACCCAACCCAAGCATGACTTGGTGAAGCTTAGATGGAAAATAGAAAAATAGTGTTATATTTTTGTCGTTACAGAGAGAGACAGTGGACACAGACACTCTTCTCCATCGATCGATTGATTTCTTGTTGATTCTTGGAGAAGGCATGGCTACGTGCATGTGCATGCTTGTCTTCTTCATCATCTTCATGCTCTTCTTCGGCGCTCTCAGTGAGGTGGCAGCCACACAAAACAGCGTCAGCTTCGACTTCCCTTCTTTCACTCCCAACAACAACAACATCACCCTCCTCGGAGATTCCTTTCTATGGAGCAACGGCGTCGTAAGACTCACCAACGTCGCCTCCACCTCCAGCACCGGTGCCGTCATCTACGCCTACCCCATCCCACTCTTCCACCCTCCAACCGCCACCTTCGCCTCCTTCTCCACCACCTTCACCTTCTCCATCAACAATCTCAACCCCGCCTCCTCCGGCGACGGCCTTGCCTTCTTCCTCTCCCCTAACACCGCCTCCTCCAACCTCTCCCTCTCCGCTCCACTCGGCCTCCCCTCCTCCTTCGTCGCCGTCGAGTTCGACACGCGCTTCGACTCCCGCTTCGGCGACCCTAACGAGAACCACGTCGGCTTCGACGTCGACTCCGTGAAGTCCCTCAAAACCGGTGACCCATCCTTGCACGGAATCGACCTCAAGAGCGGCAACACCATCATCGCATGGATCGACTACGACGCCGGTCGAACTTCTCTCACCGTTTTCTTGAGCTATTCACTTCCGAAACCCGTGGACCCCGTCCTCTCCGTCAAGTTCAATCTTTCTCAACACTTGAGAAACCCCGTTTACATTGGATTCTCCGCTTCCACTCAAGGAATTACCGAGATTCACCAAATCCAGAGTTGGACCTTTCACACTGCTTTTGCTCCCGCAAGAACGAGGCTGCACCCTCACAACGTTTCCGTGGTGGGAACTGTACCTGTTTCAGGTTCACGTTCTGGCTCTCGGGGTTCTGCTTCTGTTTCTAGTTCAAACACTAAATTCACTTCCAAGAAGCATGATAAGAGGGTTGGCATTGGTGTGGTTGTTGCGGGATCTGTCTCTTTCTTTGTGGTTTTTTCAGTCTTGGGGTATGTCTTTGTTCGAAAATCTCGGGGTGAGAGAGAAGAAAAGTTTCAGAATGGTTTCGTGGCGTGTCCCAGGGCGTTCGATTACAAAGAGTTGAAGTTTGCGACAAGAGAGTTTCATCCGAGTAGGATCGTTGGGCACGGATCATTTGGGACGGTGTATAAGGCTTTCTTTATCTCTTCAGGAACCATCGCTGCAGTGAAAAGGTCGCGGCACTCTCACGAAGGGAAGACCGAGTTTCTGTCTGAACTTTCCATCATAGCCGGTTTGCGGCACAAGAATTTGGTTCAGCTGCAAGGTTGGTGTGTTGAGAAGGGAGAGCTATTGCTGGTGTACGAGTTTATGCCCAATGGAAGTTTAGACAAGATGCTTTACAAGGAACCTGAAGTGGGAAGGTTGTTGAGTTGGTCTCACAGGGTGAACATCGCTGTTGGGTTGGCCTCTGTGCTGGTTTACCTTCACCAAGAATGTGAGCGGAGAGTGGTTCACAGGGACATTAAAACTGGGAACATTTTGCTGGATGGAAACATGAATCCTAGGTTGGGGGATTTTGGATTGGCAAAGTTGATGGATCATGATAAGAGTCCTGTGTCCACTTTGACGGCTGGAACAATGGGGTACCTTGCCCCTGAGTATCTTCAGTACGGAAAGGCCACTGATAAATCTGATGTTTTCAGCTATGGGGTGGTTGTGCTTGAAGTGGCTTGTGGAAGGAGGCCAATTGAGAGAGAAGGGTCAAAAATGGTGAATCTGATTGAGTGGGTTTGGGGGCTGCATTCTGAGGGGAAGGTGATTGAAGCTGCTGATAAGAGGTTGAATGGGGAATTTGAGGAAGAAGAAATGAAGATGCTTTTGCTCTTGGGATTGAGTTGTGCTAACCCTGATACTTCTGGGAGGCCTTCCATGAGAAGGGTGCTTCAGATTCTGAACCATGAGGCTCCACCACTTACTGTGCCAAAAGTTAAACCAACACTCACCTTTTCTTCTGCACTTCCCCTCACTATTGAGGACATTGTTTCTGACACTGAAGAAGAGTTCAGTACCAGCAGGTCTGTGTGTGAGATCAACTTTGACTGAGCTCAACTTTTTCTCATACACAGTGACACTTCATTCACTGAACTACCGTGTGTGTGCTCAGGGTACAACAGAAGAAGCTTGTTTTTGTTTTAGTCATGGCTCAAACAAGTTAGAGTAACAAGTGTTTGCAATTTTGTAAGTGTACAAAATGCGGAAATTAGAGAATTGATTGAGTCACAAGTTTGTATATTGCTACTACTATTAACCTAGATTGTATATTTTAGCAATCATGCACTCATGTTCCAACGTAGAATTCTCGATGAGGACCTTGTTCATAGAATGGGCGTTGGGCTTCTTGCACCCCATCATTACTAAATGCAACTCGTAGTAATAGAGTAAAATACTAAAATAACCTTACACCAAACCAATGAAAAAGAGAGAAAGAAGGAGAAAGAGAACATGTTACGAAAAAAAACAACATTTTCGAAAAGTTTATTCCAAAATAGGACATTTTGAAAGATATTATAAATTTGTTCTAGAAATTCTATTATGAAAAACTTGTTCTGAGAGACATTTCATGTGGGTTTTAGAAATTTTATATTAAAACTTTTGTTCTGAAAATCTCATTCTAAAATCATATTCTAGAAGTCACTTTAAAAAGGTGCAAAATGATTTTTTTTTTTTAAAATAGGGGAGTGTGTGAAGAAATTACATGAGGGGTGCAGGGAGAAAAAGCTCATTCTGTTATCAAACAAAGAAAAAATGACACCAAAATTAAAATGTAAAGTTCAACACAAGAATTAATGTTAACTTTTTCGTTTTTTTAAGAAAATAATTGTCCAGTCTATAATTATAGAAAAGAATTATAATTTCTGTTTTATCCATTAACTTTATTTTTTGACAATATCGTATGAAGCTTTTAAAATCGAAATCTGGTAAAAAGAATAAAATTAATTTTCGGAAAAAAAATTAAAATATAAATAAAGTTTATATATTTGAAATTATTTACTTATTATAAATTTAATTTTATATCATATGCGTTCCACAAGCCAAAAACTTGTTAATGTTTTAATTTGTTATAAAACTAATTTAAATGAAAAACCATCTATTTATAAACATAAATGCACATCCTTGTTATGTGATAAATATAGCATTTAAAAAGTTAAATTAAAACTATTAATTATCAAATGATTATATTATGTTTTTTATTGTTTTAATTTGAAATTACTATATGAATAAGATTTTATATGTAATTTAACTTTCTTATTTTTAAAATTTTACTTTTCAACCTCTAACACTTATTTTAGCATAAATAGTATTATATATAAGTACATGCTCTTCTGGGATCCCATCCAGTATCTTCTAAAGGAATTAATTCAAATAAATAATATGTCATGAAAATTAAATATTTGGTGAACAGAGCATACTAATCTTAATTAACTTCATCTATCTACTCATAAGCACTTCTCGTAAGTTTAAGATACAAGTGAAGGAATGTCCCACGTCAAATGAGCAAAGAAATGAAGTTCAAGTCGAGTCAAGTCTAAGTTCAAGTAGAGGGTGGACTAGACTAAACTCGATCGAAGGTTGAATTGGGTCGATTAGGTCGAATGTTGAGTTAGGTCAAAGATTAAGTTAGACTGAGTCAAGTTAGACCACCTCAGTTCGGATCGAAGATTGATTTAACCGAAATTTGAATCAGACCAAATCTAACTAGAATGAAGGTCGAGTCAGACAAAAGATCGAACCAGTTCAATATGATTGAAAATCAAGTTGAACCAAAAATCAAAACAAAGAAGAACACAAGTTTGAAGGTCTCAAGGATTAGAAATTAATGTTTTGAAGGGGTCTCAAGGATTAGAAATTCGTGGTTGAACAAACTATCAAAATGGATTGGTTGGAGGCTCAAGCTCTTCCAGAATAAAAGAATAAAAGTATGTACTATTTATTATAATAAGGCATGAAGCAATTAAAGTTATGCAGCTACAGTAAGAGTGTTAGTTTTTAATTCATTAACTGAGGCTCAGACACAACTAATTGGAAGCACTCACTTGATCATTGAGTCAATTAAAGCGTCTATTCTAAACCCTTCACTGTTGTTTCAATAATATCTCTCACATAAATCTATTTAGTGGGTGGGTGGCAGAGTTACGTTAGAATATATTGTTGTCAGTTTATACTTTATCTATCCAGATACCATATTTGAATGGTTATTCTCAATAACAAGTTTCATTGTATCAACTATATATATACCAAGAGAGGAACATTTTGGTTGACATGTTTATGTCTATCTTACTCATTTATAGTCCTTGCATACCAATGCCTTTAATTAACTTCGAATAGAATAGCCAAATGTAAAAGCTGTCATGTTCCATCAGTACTATGCGACATATTTCACACTTTTTTTTATTGAATGAGTTTAACAAAATAAAAATATTGTTTAAACTATTATTTAGGTTCCTGATAATTACATTAAAAGTCATATGTAATAGTTATATTTGAGTAATAATATTTCTTCAAAAAATCTTCTAAAACTAATTTCCAAAATATAAATTGAAATTAGGCTACTTATCTCAAGTTTTTCAAGAAAGATCAGCAAATATTGCCTCGAGTGTGTGTATTGAAATGGATTTCCTTGATGACTTGTAAAAAATGATGTTAAGTGATTCCATTACTGAATTTTATTGTTACCTTTATGAGTAAATCCGTCTGAGGATGAAATCAATCCCAAATGGACCAAAACTCACCTTTATAGAGTGATAATGGTAAAAACTTTAACATCACGTAAGCAACACTATTTCCTATGTATATCAGTTTATACTGGTTGTAGGGTGGATGCAGAGTATGCAACTGGTTGTCCTTCCAATTATGGTGGTGCATAAGGGTGCTCATAAAAAGGGTGCTATATACAGAACTAGAAATGTCACAAGAAAAAAACTCAACCAAAAGAAAGAAAATAGGTCATTTTCTGATCTATCTTTTTCTTCCTAATCCCACTGCAGCCATCAGGGTGGTGTTATTACTTTAAACATATTTGCATTCTTATCAACAATGGAATGATTTCATCAACATTAAAATCATGCTTCTTAAACAAAATTAACCTAGTAAAATCATAATAATATATAAGTGAGTGTTAAGAAGATGATATCAGAATGTATTTCGTTGATTTCACTATTAAGCTATCATTATCAGACTGTGAATTATCCATTCTTAAAAAAATATAAAACTAAAACAGCATGATGATTACATAAGCAAAGAAGGAAAAGAGGAGTTATGAGATTTAGTTTCTCATACCATTAATGGCATCAAAGTGGGTTCTTCATGGAAGAAGGAGAAGGAGGAGGAAAAGTGAATACATTTTCCTCTTTTCCACTCACACACGTCGCACCAAAATCTCGTTCGAATTGCGGTTTCAGAGTTGTAGTTGCACACCAATGTTTATGCTTCAGAGGTGAATGCGAGATTTCAAAAGGGGTTTCAATGGAGGATTTGGGACATTTTAGAAGAAGGAGAAGGAGGTTTGAACGAAACGAATTGGAGAATTTCGATTATTTTGATTTAATTTTTTTATTGTAAGCATTTTATTTACATAAATTAATTAAAAATTTTAAATTTTAAAACGCCTTAGATTCAAAAAAAATGATGCGTCTTTAATAAACTATATTTAATTCAAACACAAAATATAAAATGTATGTAAATAGTCATTTTTAATTGTAAGGAATTACATTCTCAATTTAACCATTTCTTGTGGTGAATTTAATAAATAATTTAATATACAAAAGAAGAGGAAGTATAATAATAAAAAAAACCTTAAATATGTTTGTAACAAATTCTTATTTTTATTTTTATAAAATTCATTCATACTTTAATAAATTAAAATAAAATTTAACTAATTTTATTATTTAATGAAATGAAATTTTAATTATATATATATATATATATATATATATATATATATATATATTAATTAGTATTTTACAACTCATTTATCTATTTTATCTTTAGTTTGAGAAACCAAATTCAAACTCAAAAAGGATTTAATAATTTTTCACCTTTGGTAACTCCTCTTAAAAGAGAAATTAAGTCTCACTGATGTTTAAGACAAACAGAATTAGGAATGATTTAATATTTTTTTTAATATATATATATATATATATATATATATATATATATATATATATATATATATAAAAGATGTTAATTGTTGCAATTAAACAATTAAATTTTTATTTTGAAAATTTGTTATAACTAACTTCTTGGTTTAAACTTTTTAAAAGTGTTGTAAATATTATTTTGAAACTGATAAGTTTTTTTTTTTGTCAATTACGAGAAAGAGTAAAATTTCAAAATAAAATAATTAATTTTCTTCTGTGGTGAAAAAAAAAACAGTTCAAATTAATTAGAGTTATGAAAATTAGTTAATGTTAATATCAGGATATGCTTATCATGTTATGAAAATCGACTTAAGGATTAGGAAAACCTGATCCAGTCATACTACTAATTTTTGTCCAAATATTATAGAATTTATTTGATCCGATATTTTTCTTTTTCTTTGTGAATTTAATATAACAAAAAATATGAATAACCTATCTTACTGTGATAAATTTGTATTGTTTTTAATTAAGCTGAATAAACATTCCCAAATACAAAAATTAAGTTATAACTAAAACCCCATAAATAAATAAATATTTTTAATTTATGCCATATCTTTTAGGCTTAAATATATTTTAAGCCTTCGTATAAATACAACTTCGTAGAGTTACAACGGATTGGGTTGGACACGGATAGTGCCTATCCGCAACCTGATCGTAAAAAAAATCTGTCCGCTATCCGTCCGATTATCCGTCGAGTATCCGCTTAAAAAATATTCGTGGATATTTTTAAAATCCGTGAGTATCTGTGGATACCCGATACTCGCAAATATTTTAAAAAATATATATATTTTATAAAAATTTTAATATAAAATTATAAAAATAAAACATAAATAAAATTAAATTTTAATTATAATTAAATTTGACATAATAAAATATACTGTTAATTTTAATTTTAATTAAATTTAACTTAATAAAATATGTATTAAATTTTAATTTTAAGTTTTTGCGGGTAACATGTACCCGCGGGTACGGATAGTATGATATCCGTACCCGACCCATTTATAAACGGGTATTAAAATATCCGATACCCGCTACCCATGGATAATAAATACCCGCAGGTAGTAATTATCCGCCGCGGATTTTATCCGCAAATATCCAGGAGCGCAAATATTTTTGACATCCCTAGTTGTAACCTTCAAGACAACTTTCAAATTGTTGATATAATTAATTCATTATTAAAGTGCTGACAAAGGAAAAAAATATATATTAATCAAGACAATAAAGAACATTTGAAATCAAGACATTATTTGTTATTTTATACAAATCAAGTAATTACAGCAAAATTTATTCTGTAATTTCTTTTAAAAATGTTAAAATTCAATTTAGAAATCCACTATTGTTTAAACTGTTCCCAGTGTGTAGTATTTCAGCAGTCTCACGATTCTTTTCGCAACAAAACTTTTTCTACTTTATATATATATATATATATATATATAGATATATATATATATTTATATATAAAATATATTTTCTCTCAAATTAT